>Ga0316206_1000257_pt1 | contig 88568 bp, 90 predicted proteins | sample 6monthpyrite_MG_FD_204942 | JGI IMG/M metagenome (GOLD analysis project Ga0316206, IMG submission 204942) | Microbial mat bacterial communities from mineral coupon in-situ incubated in ocean water Damariscotta River, Maine, United States -... | ecosystem: Environmental > Aquatic > Marine >...
GAGTTGTTTTTTGTTGGAACTTATTTTTGGTTTTTTGATATCGTATCCTGTAATTAGTCTATGGTAATATAGAATACAATTTAGGTAAGAATAGCGATTATTAAGTTTTATGTTGAGGAATTATTTATAATTTTGTAGTTCAATAAAGAAGAAAGGAAGACACCTAGAAGATTATTTTCTTCTAAGTTCTTTAATACGTGCTTTTTTACCTGTAAGGTCACGAAGATAAAATAGTTTCGCACGACGTACACGACCACGACGAATCACTTTAATTTCTTCAATTGAGTCACTGTAAATTGGAAATATTCTTTCGATTCCAACGCCATTAGCCCCAATTTTACGAACTGTAATTGTTTGTCCAGTTCCTTGACCTCTTTTCGCAATACAAACACCTTCATATGCTTGAACACGAGATTTGTCACCTTCTTTAATTACTACCGCTAAACGGACAGTATCACCAGCACGAAATTCTGGAAGAGTTTTCTCTGCTGTTTGTGCTTTTTCAAAGTTTTCTATATACTTATTTCTCATAAGATTTCCTTATTCTATGCTTTAAAAGCTGTTCTGGCCGGAAGAATTTAGTCTTACATTCAGACAGTGCTAATTTTAGTGAGCGAATTTTACTATGATTTCCCTTTAAGTATTCTGATGGAACACTATTTCCCTCATAGTTTTTCGGTTTTGAGAAAGATGGCGCTTCTAAAAGTTGCGTCTCAAAGCTTTCGATATCTAAAGATTCACTATTTCCTAGCACACCTTTGATATTCCTACTTATAGCATCGCTCATAACCAACGAGGCAAGTTCTCCACCTGTTAATATGTAGTCGCCAATACTAAATACTTCATCAGCAAATTCTTCTATAACTCTTTCATCAATTCCTTCATACCTTCCACTCACGAAAGCAATATGAGTTTTCTTAGCCAATCTTTTTGCATCATTTTGTTTAAACTGTTTTGCCACTGGAGTTAAAAAGATTACATGAATATTTTCATCTTGGCTTTTTAACTCTTTTAGGGCATCATAAAGAGGCTGAGGATTCATCACCATGCCTGCTCCACCACCAACTGCAGTATCATCAACTTTCATATGTTTATTTTCACTAAAATCTCTAGGATTTAAAAACTCTATAGAAAGTATTTCTTTATCAATAGCTCGTTTAAGAATAGAGTCTTGGAAATAGCCTTCTACAAGGTTAAAAAATAATGTTACGAAAGTAAATTTCATTAAGAAGCTTCTAAAATATCCATACCACCACTAACTGTAATGATTTTTTTATCTATATCGGTATTTAAAATAAATGGCTTGTGATAAGGAATTAAAAAGCGTTTTGCTAGTCCTAATTCTACTAAACTATCATTTGTTAGAACATTAAGATAATCGCTAATTGCAATCCGTTCTACTTCTTGAACTGTTCCAAGTAATTTTTCATCTTCAAAAATTTCGCAACCTAAGATATCAAACCAAAAGTATTGACCATCATCTAAATGGCAATTTGTTTTTGTATCTTCATAAGTGGTAAACAATTTGACATTAGTATATTTTTTTGCATCTTCAACGCCGCTAATACCTGCAATTTTTATAATATTTTTATCAAGATCCACTTCACTAAGAGTAATGCTATCTTTCTTGTTTATCAAAAAAGAAGAGTTATTTTTAAATTGTTCTGGGAAATCACACTTAATATGAAATTTCATATCGCCTTTTATACCGACAGTTTTGCCGATTGTAGCAATATGAATGAGATTATTATCTTTAGACTGGTTCGACATTAATACGGTAACTTAAACCATCTTTTGCTTTACAGCCTGAGATAACTGTTTTTATAGCTCCAATCATCTTACCCTCTTTACCAATCAACTTCCCTATATCAGTTTGATTAGCATAAAGAACTATTTCAGTAACTTCATCGCTTTTCTTTACCTCTACTCTTATATCATCAGGATTTGATGCAATAAGTCTTGCAAATTGTGCGACAAAATCAGCTACCATGATTAACGGCCTGTTATTTTTTTAACGCGATCACTCATTTTAGCACCAACGCTTAACCAATAATCTAATCTTTCATTATCGACTACTGTAGTTTTTTCTGCTACCATTGGATTGTGGTGTCCGATTAGTTCTATCCAACCGCCATCTCTACGTTTACGACTATCTGTTACCGCGATACGGTAAAAAGGTTGCTTTTTTCTTCCCATTCTAGTTAGGCGAATTACTGTTGCCATTTTTGGTCCTTCTCTGCACAAGTTATATTTCAACTTGCTGAATATGTTAATTTTTACACCTAAGTGCAAATATATAAGTTTCTAAAAACTTATATATTTGCACTCAACATTGAGATATAAAATTTTATATCTTAATTAATTATCTTGGAATTGCTCCAGCGCCGCCCATTTGACCCATCATTGCCTGGAGATCTTTCATTCCTTTTGGGCCTGAAAATTTCTTTGCCATTTTACCGGCATTTTTAAATTGCTTAATCATCTTATTTATCTCAACTTGACTCAAACCACAACCAGTAGCTATTCTGTTTTTTCTAGAGTTATTCAAAAGTTCTGGATTTTCTCTTTCTTTTAAAGTCATAGATGAAACCATCGCTTTAATTTTTTTTAGTTCACCTGAGTTTTCAAAATCAAAATCTTTAATAGCTTTAGACATGTTGCCCATTCCAGGAATCATACCCATAAGAGAGCTCATGCTACCCATTTTTTTCATGCTTTCCATTTGCTCTAAAAAGTCATTGTAGTTAAACTTACCTTTTTGAATCTTTTTAGTAAGCCTTTTAGCGGTTGCTTCATCAATCACAGAAGAAGTTTTTTCAGCAAGACCTTCAATATCTCCTAGTCCCATAAGACGATTAACAACACGATCAGGCAAGAAAACTTCCAAGTCTTCCATTTTTTCACCACTACCGATAAAGCGAAGTGGTACTTGAACTTGTGATGACAAGCCTAAAGCCACACCACCCTTAGAGTCCCCATCATATTTACTTAAAATTACACCATCTATACCAATTTTTTCTTTGAACGTTGTTGCTGTACGTATGGCATCTTGTCCAGTTAATGAATCTGCGACATAAAAAATTTCATGAGGCTTTGCTGCTATTTTTACTTCATCAAGTTCTTGCATCAATGAATCATCAATAGCTAAACGACCAGCTGTATCTATGAGAACCACATCATATATGCCAGCTCTAGCTTTTTTTAAGGCTCCCAAAACTACATCAACAGGGCTAGTAGAATTCATCTCTTCATATAACTCAACTTCTATTTGTGCTGTAATCTGACGAAGTTGTTCAACTGCTGCTAAACGCTGCAAATCGGCTGCTACAACTAGAACTTTTTTTTTCTTATTTTTTAAATAAAGTGCCAATTTACCGGTTGTTGTTGTTTTCCCAGAACCCTGAAGTCCTGTCATCAAGATAATTGTTGGAGGGTTTGGAGCAAAAATAAATCCTTTATTCCCACCAATCTCCAAAAGTGCATGCAACGATTTTCTTAAAGCTTCAAGAAATTGATCTCTACCAATTCCATTTGCTTTTGTGTCTATTTCGACTTTATCTATTAATTGTTTTACAACTTTATGATTTACATCTGATTTTAAAAGGTTTTTTTTAAGCTCTATTAGAGCTTTAGAGAGTGCTTTTTCATCATCATGAAAACGAATTTTTTTAATCGCGTTTGTAAACGAATCTGTTAAAGTATCAAACATAGGCATTCTCCTTATATTAAGTCTTTTTTATCTTTGGATGCAAAAAGTGGCGAATTATATCTAAAAATTACTGTTAATTTTCTTTAATCTTACTCAAAAGTTATAAATATCTTTGGTTCAGTTGCTACGAATTCCATACCAAGTAATTTAACTTTATAAGCATGTAGCATCACTCTTTTTGCACGTCTACCACCATACTGCTCGTCTCCGATTATTGAATGATCAATATAGCGAAGGTGTGTTCTTATTTGGTGTGTACGTCCATTATGGATTATACATTTCAATTTTGTTTTTCCACCACTAACAATGTCTGGAAAAATTTCAGTTCTTGCGGGTTTTCCTTTGCCTGAGACATTTGAGTAAGCTTTGTTATTTTTCTTTTGAGTTAAAATTGGCTTATCAATATCTACAGGTTCAGATACAATTCCCTCAACCCATGCAATATATTCTTTATAAACTCTGTCTTTTCTAAACTCTTCTATAGCCTTTTGACGAAACTCTTCATTTTTTACAAGTATAAGCACACCACTGGTTTCACGGTCAAGTCTATGTAAAAGCTGCGCATCTTTAAACTGTCGCTCAATCTCATCAGAGTTAACAAATGCCGGTTTATCAACAACTATCAAATCATCATCTTCAAATATAGGTCTTATTTTTTCAACCTTTTCAACTCTGAAAGTTGTTTTACTGTCAACTTCCCCACGGGCTACCATAACTTTTTTATTCCCTGCATAAACTAAACCACGATCAATCATTGATTTTGCTTGAGAATTTGACATTCCTTCTTGCAGTGCCAATACTTTATATGCTTTTTCTAATGCCATATTTTATCCTTAATTTTCTAATATTCTAATATTCTATTTATTACTTTTTCTAAATTTATTTTCTCTTCAACCATAGAATTTGGCAGCTTTTCACATGCCAAAAGAGCTCTGTGAATTTCATCTGGCTCAACATACTGAACATGATGTACATATTTAAAAAGCTCCTGTTGATGAAAAAAATGTTTACCTGTTATTATTTTACATCCAAAATAAGCTGGTTCTAATGGATTATGTCCACCTACATCTTCTCTAAATGCACCACCTAGGATTGCTATGTCGCTGATTGCATACATATTATTTAACTCACCCATAGTATCAACCAATATCATGTCTGAGTCCAATTCCTCAATTTGAGAAAATCTTGAAACAGTTAAAGAATGTACTTTGGCATAACTTTGCATTAAAGTATAAACATTTTCAAATCTTTCTGGATGTCTTGGAACTATTATAAGTTTAGCATCTCTGTACTTTTTGTACTCTACGAAAGATTTTAGAACACTCTCTTCTTCACCTTCATGCGTACTTCCTACAACTATACATTCACACTTTGGTTTTTTATATTCTTTAGTCTTAGTGATTTTAGCAGCTAGTTTTATATTTCCAATCACTTCAATATTTTTAGCACCTAAAGCTAAAAAACGGTTTTTATCAGCTTCACTTTGTGCATATATTATCTCTACATACCCTAAAAGCTTTTTATAAAACCAAGAAAATTGCAAATATTTTTTAGCACTCTTTTGAGATATACGAGCATTTAATAAAATAACTTTTCCGCCTCTGGCATTCACAATACTAAAAAGCATATACCAGAACTCTGCTTCTAACACTATGAGTACTTTTTGTTTTTTTATCCAAAAAGGCAAAAACATCTCATAAGGAAGATACCTTACATCAGCATCATATTTCCTTGCCTCTGAATATCCCGTATGTGTAATTGCAGTTATTTTTATATCTCTTTTACCAAGTAACTCAAGCACAGGTTTTAATGCTCTAGCTTCACCTAGTGAGCACACATGAAACCATATGCCATCCGATTTTTCAAATCTTGCATTTTTAAAAAGAAAAAAACGTGCTGGAATTGATTGTTTATATTTTTGTTTAAAAGAGAGGTATACTAAAAGTGGAAGTGCTACAAAATAGAGCACAACACTTAAAATATAATAGAGTAAAGTAAATGGCTTCAAGCCCTATTCTTCAACTGTTTCCAAATAGAGAATACGTCCGCAATGTGGGCATGTTGTAATCTCTTCAGCTTTAATTACATCTGCATAAATTTTATCATTGATTACCATGTGACAACCCATGCAAGCTTGGTCTTCAACTGGAACAACAGTACTATTTTTAGCCCAACGACGAATCTTTTGATAAAAAGCTAAGCCTTTTTGATTCATAGTTCCGAGGAGTTGCTCTTTTGCTACGAATACCTCTTGTCTTTGCTTGTTAATAATTTCTAATTTTGCATCAACTTCAGATTTTACAGCTTCTAGATTTGAGTCTATTTCCTCTAAAGATATTTTTGCAGCTTCAACTTGTTCTCTTTTAGATTCGACTATTTTTTCAAGTCTATGAATCTCTTCATTAGCAAAAGTCACTTGTTCTTTTGCTATCTCTTCTTCGAGTTGTAAAGATTTCATCTCTCTTTCTGTTTTTATTTCAGAGCTTTTTTTAGAATTTTCTTCTAATTTATGTGACAGTTCATGTAAATGCAATTCATTTTTATGCTTTTTAACTTCTTCTTCTTTAATTTCTTTAGTTAAATTGTCAATATCTGAATCTATACTCTCTTTTTTTGCAAGAGCTGCTTCATATTTGTAGTTAGCTTCTTCAATCTGAGGTTCAAAAGCATCAATTTCTTTGTCTACTTTTGAAAGGTCGATTAATTGCTTAAGGTGCTTGTTCATTGGTCTCCTTTGGTGTTTCTCGTTTATACCATGTATATCATAAAAGTTACTAAATGTATGTGAATGGATTATCTGATGATGAAATTATAACTTCTAAACCTAAATTTTTCAAATGTTTTTCTAAAATTTGTGCAAAAAAGCGCTCACTTTCATAATGCCCTATGTCAATTAACGATAAATTGATACTTTTTGCTTCCATTGCATCATGGTATTTCACATCACCTGTCAAAAAACAGTCAGCATCTATCGAACGCATTAATGAACATCCCGAGCCGGTTGTCAAAGCCACTTTTTTAATAGTATCATTACATTTGACACATTTAGCATGAGGAAGTCCAAATGCTGATGCAACTTTTTTTGAAAATGTATCAAAATCTTCATTTACATCTAGATAGGCAACAAAACCATCTTTTTGAGATATTTCGTATCCTAAAACCTCTGTAGCTACAAATTCATTTAAATGAGTTTGGTCAAAATTTGTATGCATTGCTATATTTGATATGTTTTTACGAATCATTTTTTGAAGTAAATTTGCTGGATACTTACTGAATTCCAACTGTTTTAACCCTCCAAAAATCAATGGATGATGAGTAATCAACAAAGTATCATTATCAAGTGAGTCAATCAAATTTTCGTCGATATCTATGCTAAGTACTACTTTTTTTACCTCTATTGAAAAGTCACCAACTAACAAACCTGAATTATCCCAAGATTCTTGTAGTTCAAAAGGGGAAAGAGCATCAAGAAATTTATATATATCTAAAATTTTCATATATTATAGTCCCGCTTCAAGAAGTTTATAAATTTTTGAAGTCTTCATCATTTATTTTCCTTTTATTTTTTCAAGTTCTTCTTTAGCTTCAGCAAATTCAGGGTTAATTTCAAGTGCTTTTTTATACATTTGGATAGCTTCCTCATCTCTTTGCATTTCAACCAAAAGATTTCCATAATTATAGTATGTTATAGGATTATGGCTATCTATATCTAGGGAAGAGTGTAGATGCATTTTAGCCGATGTAAACTCACCATTTTTTCTATAGATGGAAGCCATCGCATTATGAATAAACTCATTGTTTTCATCTAAATACAAAGCGTCTTTATAATATTTCAATGCTTCTTGATCATCATTTTGCTGCTGCAAGATATAAGCTATTTTAAATAAAATATCAGGATTACTTGGATCTTTCACATTCGCTTCATTTAAAAATGCCAAAGCTTTTACTTTATCGTCATCTTCATATGCTTTATCTGCTTTTTGTATTAAAGCTTCTGGAGAAAACGGTGAAAATGCAACAGCACTTTTTTCTCGACTTTCATTTACTTCATCACTTATTTCTTCTGGGTCTTGAAGTGTTTGTATATGTTCATAAATTTTAAATGCAAAAAAAGCTGATGCGCCTAGCATTAATAATTGAAAAATTGTCATTTTGTAGCCTTAAATAATTTGTTGTTTAATAGTGAAATTAATTGAAGTGGATCCACTTGAACTCCAGATACACGAGCAGAAAAATGTAAATGAGGGCCAGTTACTCTACCATTCTCACCGGATAAACCTATAATATCAGCTTTTTTAACCAGCTGTCCTTTTTTAACATTAAACGCACTCATATGAAAATAACATGTGTAAATCCCTTCTCCATGGTCAATTATAACCGTGCCCCCAGAATAAAATCTATCCTTTACTAAGCAAACGACACCATCATTACTAGCCATGATAGGAGTTCCAACTTTTGCACGAAAATCCGTACCACTATGAAAACCATTGAGTGTATTGTTGTAAATTCTGGCCTTGCCAAATGAACTTGTTATTTTACTCTCTAAAGGCATCACAAACTTAGAGTTTATATAACTTTTATTTTCTACATGATTGTAAATTTTCATAGCTTCATTGTACTCTTTTGCAACTCTTTGTTGTACTTTTTTGCTAGTAGGATTTACTTTGGACTTGTTTACTGCAATGGTTTCTTTTTCATAGTTTCCATCTTTTATGTCGATAAATAAACTCTTACTCTCACCCACACCATTCTCTTTGTAAGTAACTTCTAGCTTTTTATGAGTTGGTTTTGCATAGTAGCTAATAGGTATAAGTGCAAACATTTTTGTATTATCACTTGGATTATTAAATATTTTATATGTGCTTTTATCTAAAATGACATTCTCATATTTTAAGGTTTTATCTTTTTCAAATTCAACGTATACAGTTTTACCGTTTGAGACAGTGTCATTAAATATATTCGCACTAAAAGCCAAAAGGGCTGATGTTAAAAATAGTAAAACTATTATATATTTCATTCATAATCCTTCTTTGCTCTTTGCATATCTCTCTTCATATCCTTTTCTTTCATATCTTGTCGTTTATCATGAAGCTGTTTACCTTTTGCAATTGCAATCTGAATTTTTATAATATTTCTGTCATTAAAATAAAGCTGAAGTGGAACAATAGTATACCCGTCTCTTGTTACTGCCTTAAACATAGCCTGTAATTGCTTTTTGTGTAAGAGTAACTTTCTGCTTCTTCTTTCTTCATGCGAATAAAAATGGTGAGTAGTTTCAAGTCGTCCTATATGAGCATTAAATAAAAAAGCTTCATTTTTCACAAAACGGATAAAACTATCCTTTAAATTAACTCTCTTTGCCCGAATTCCTTTTACTTCACTACCCTGCAGGACCAATCCAGCCTCAAATTTTTCTTCCAAAAAATAATCAAAATAGGCTTTTTTATTTTTTGCTAGTGTTTCACCCATTATTTGACTTTCCTAATTTTATTTTTCATATTATATCTGTATTTCATTTATGATAAAGTCCACAAGCTAAATGTAATCATTATCCATAAATATTTCAGTTAAGAACTATTTAGTTTTTTTCTTTGATTTTAAAAAAACTGCTTCCGCTTCCGCTAAAATGATAGCCGTATTTGTAATGATTTTTCAACTCTTTATACTCTTGAAGTGCGGGTTTAAACAGATCGTTTGCTTCGCTTGCACTCATATTCTTTAAAACTTCCAACGAACTAGTTTTCTTTAGTCTTTGTGTTTCAAATCCATCTATAGGAGCATAAAAATCTTCCCTGTAAGTCTGGTACACTTTTGGTGTGCTTATTTGCACGTTCGGTGTAAAAATTTCTAAATCTAAAATTTCCTCTTTAAATTCTTCTACTATCTCACCTATTCCACTGACATTTGCGCTCTCATACCCGTAGATAAAAAATGGGACATCAGCTCCAACTTTTACTCCAATTTGAGCAAGCTCATTTAAACTAAGCCCTAAATGCAGTACCTCATTACACATTTTTAAATAGGTGGCGGCATCACTGCTGCCACCGCCTAGCCCCGCAAAAGTAGGGATGGTCTTGTGCACTTTTATCGCATGTGTTCTCATGAGCTTTTCTAAGGCTTCTGACTTAGTAGCACTTTTTAATGCAAAATATGCTTTATAAATAGTGTTTTCCTCTATACTGCAAGAAAAATTTCCAATAATTTTAAAGCCCTCTTCTGTCTTTGAAACAAAAGAAAGTTCATCATATAAAGTATTTACTTTCATAAACCTAGACACTATCTCATGATAATTATCTCTTACACCTGTTATTTTAAGAAAAATATTTACTTTTGCATGAGCCTGATATAGTTTCATTTTACTTTTGTAATATCTTACTAAGAAGATCTAATGTATCCAATTTTATATCTTTAGATGCTGCAATATTTAGTTCTTTGACATCTTCTAAAAGTTCACTTCTAAGAATTGCTACATCTAACGGTGCTTCAATGCCAAGCTTAACAACACCCTTCTCAATAGAAACTATTTTGACAATAATATTATCGCCGATAACAATAGACTCATCCATTTTTCGAGCTAATACTAACATATGTATACCCTGCCTAATTCATATTTTACTTGCTTTTCTTCTACATGTATAACAGAAATATTATCACCATTATCTAACCAATAATACCCATCATTTTTAATCTCTAAATCCTCTATAGCAAGAACTCTTCCATATTTGAGATTATCACTCTCACCAAAATAATTATTTGGAGGAATACTAAGAGATTTTTTAATATCTAAAGGATTTTCATTGTTGTAGTTAAACTGCCCCTCACCCAATCTCTCCAAAGCACTCAGGCTTCCATATCCAACACCAAGTCTTTTTGCGATAATACGACCTAAAGATCTTATATATGTACCCTCAGATACAGTTGCTTCAAATGTGATAAAAGGATGCGAATAATTTATGAGTTTTGTTTTGTGGATGGTTGAATTTATATTATTTAAGACAACCTCTTTCCCGGCACGGGCCAAATCGTATGCTCTTTGTCCATTTATTTTTTTTGCACTAAAAATAGGCGGTTTATATTCAAGTTCACCTTCTAAAGACTTCACTACATTTTCAACATCCGACAACACAAGCTCTTTTAATATTTCCACCCGTTCTATCATCTCCGTATCCAAACTGTCACTTTTGGCACCAAGCCAAAGGGTCGCTCTGTATACCTTTGGAGTTTTATTTAAAAAACGAAAAAGCTTTGTATGGCTTCCAAAGCCTATCAGTAAAACTCCTTTGGCAAAAGGGTCCAATGTTCCGGAAAAACCAGCTTTTTTGTTGTTATATTTTCTTTTTAATTTAGACAAAAAAAGATTTGAACCTATTCCTGATGGTTTATATGCTACAAAGAGTCGATTCATAGTCTTTCTACGAAAGATGCTAAGATATCTCGTTTTGTTCCGGCAAAATTTATCTGAAGTTTAAATTCTCTACCGGATTTACTCACACCAATAACCCTTCCAGTTCCGAAAATTTTATGTCGGACCAAATCACCTTTTTTAAAGGATGTATTTTTTTCAACTATCAATGAGCCTTCGCAAAGCCCCGCTTCATTAAAAAACCTGCTCTTGTGTAGGTCACTTCGTCTGCCTTTATAAAATCTGCTGCCTGCATGTGAAAGTGTCAGGGTGTCTTTAGCCCTCGTAAATGAGACATAACCAAGTCGTCTTTCCTCTTCCAAGTCACTTCCATCGCCGGTTAAAGGTAAAAAACCTTCTTCAAGTCCAATCACAAATACATGTTCAAATTCTAAACCTTTTGAGGCATGAATACTCATCATGTATATACTTTCGCCTTCGACTTGATCTTGTTCACTTTGGAGTGTTAATTCATTCAAGAATTCATCAAGACTTGATTCTGGAGAATTTTTCACAAAATCGCGGAATAAACCATAAAATTCGTCCATGTTTAAAATTCTATCAGCTTCATCTTGCATGCCGGCATAAATATCTTTCAAATGGAAAGTATCTTCTAACACATCTATAAATTCATATGTTGATTCTACAGAAATTTTAGCTACAGATTCAATGCTAGATATAAAATCTTTTAAAGTTTGAGCATTTTTCTTTCTAACCAATGTTTCTAAATCAGTTATAGCTATATTTTTAATATACTCATAAATTGATGTTCCCTCTGCATACGCCGCTAATTCTAGCTTATCTATACTGGCTTTTCCAAGACCTCTTTTTGGTTTGTTTGCAATTCTCTTAAAAGAAAAATCATCGTGAAAATTAGTAATAACACGGATGTAGCTAATCAAATCTTTTATCTCAGCTCTATCATAAAAACGTAATCCGCCAACAAGCTTGTACGCTATTCCCGAACGATTCAAGCCCTCCTCAATGGAGCGTGATAGAACATTCACGCGATAAAGCACCGCTATTTCTTTGCCCGATACTCCTGAGTCTAAAAGCTTAGCAATTTTAGCAGCTATTTTTCTGGCTTCTTCATTTTCATCATTTGAGTTTAATATAGCAACATCATCACCGCTGCCGCGAGTAGCAATCAGTTTTTTGCCAAGCCTAGAACGGTTATGCTCTATCAAAGCATTTGCAACTTTAAGTATTGGTTCACGTGAGCGATAATTTTCTTCTAGTTTAAAAACTGATGCACCAACAAAATCTTGGTCAAACTCCATAATATTTCGTATATGTGCACCACGCCAACCGTAAATACTTTGATCATCGTCGCCAACAACACAAAGGTTAGTATGGGCTGTACATAACATTTGTAATAGTTTGAGTTGTAATTCATTCGTATCTTGATATTCATCAATCATTATGTACTGGTATTTCTCAGATGTCACTTTTGCAAGTTCTGGATTTATACTTAATAACTTATATGTCAGCGCTATTAAATCATCAAAATCCACTAAATTGTTTTCCAAAAGATATTTCTCATATTCTTCATAAACTTTTGCTATTTGTTGATAATTAAAAAGCTCTGCCTGTTTATATGCTTCATCTGAAGTCATTAACGAATTTTTATATCTTGAAATTTCACTAGCAATCAGAGGGGTTGGAAGTTCACTGTTTATTTTTTTTATAATCCTTTTTTTGTCGTCTGTATCTATGACAACAAAATTATTTCCTCTACCCAAAAGATGAATATTAAATTTTAAAAACAATAGTCCAAATTTATGAAACGTGCATAAAAGCGGTGGATACGCAGCATCCTCTATCATACTAAGTGAGCGTTCTTTCATCTCTTTTGCAGCTTTATTTGTAAACGTCAGTGTCAGAGTATTTGCAGGAGGGATGCCAACTTCTTTTATAAGGTAAGCAAGACGAGAAACAATGGTAGTTGTCTTTCCACTGCCAGCACCTGCTAAGATAAGTACCGGACCCTCAGTTTTTTTTACAGCTAAACTTTGAGACTCATTTAATTTTTCAAATATCTTTTCCATAAAACCACTATTTAAATTTAAGATTTTAAGTACGTTACAACTTATATCTTATTATTGTAGCTAAAAAGTATTAAAATTTATAGTAATATTGCAATAATTATAATTTTGAGTTATACTTTCATTATCAATATTAGTTATAGGAATTATTATGTTAAAAGATTTTGCAAAATTACAAACTTTCATGATGGTCATAAAGGAAAAAAGCTTTTCAAAGGCATCTGCTAAGCTGGGCATCTCTCAGCCTGCTGTAACTCAGCAAATTAAGTTTATAGAAGAGTATTTGGACACTAAAATAGTCGATAGAAAAAAAAATGGTATTTTATTAACAAAAGAGGGTGAAGATTTATTTAGAATAGCTCAAAGACTTGAAAAAGCTATAACGGCTAGCGAGAAAGACCTTTTAAAAATTATAAATAAAGAGTTTACATTTGTTATGGGAGCATCATATGCAATTGGCAACTATATACTGCCAAATTACCTAGCAGAAATAAAAAAAAGAATTAATAACGAAGTTTTTATGAATGTTGCTGATTCTACAAGCATAATTGATCAGCTTGAAGAAAAAAAGATAGACCTAGCCCTTATAGAATCTCCTATTTTTAGGGATAGTATGATTTATAGAGAATGGGTTGAGGACGAACTTGTTATATTTTCAAATCAACAAATCCAAAAAAATTTAAAGGCTGATGACTTACTTGGATTTGACTGGATTTGTCGTGACGAGCATTCACATACAAGAAAGCTCACCTCAGAAATTTTTGATGAAATGGGAGTACAATGTAGTAACTTTAACGTACTTGCTGTTTTAGGCAGTCCTACAGCTATAAAAGAATCTGTCCTTCATTCTGATAAAAATGCTGCAAAGCCATTAGTTTCAGTAATGTCCCGTCATGTAATTCAACAAGACATAAAAGATGGAAAACTTTTCGAAGCAAGGTTAAAAAACTATAAAATAGAGAGAAAATTTTATATTGTTTACTCAAAGGAAAGAAAGCACGATGCTTTTATAGATAATGTTGTAAATTATTTACTATCTATCAGTAAAGTATAAAGTAAGGAGAATTCCCTTACTTTTTAACAAATTTGGAATTTTCTGGATTTGATAAAAAAGAGGCCATGGAATTTTTTACTCCGCTACCGTCTGCTTTTGTCTCAACAGGTTTTTGAATTTTTCTACTAGTTAAATTTATAAACACCGGTGTTTCATCTATAATAATTTGCATAATACTCAAGAGTGGGACACTTACCAAACTACCAAAGTTATCTGCACCAAATCCAGCTTCAAAAACTAACATGTCGTCAGTTATTCTTGCTGTTTCAAAAGTATAGCCTGCTAAAAAGAAAAGAGTTAAGGGACGAAATTCGGAATTTATACTCTCCGGTAAACTAGGTTCAAAAGATACATTTTCTATACTACATAAAATTCCAAAATTTTGCTCTTTTTCAAAAAAATGGACTATCAATTCTTGAATATTTTTTTGCATTAAAGAGGCAAAATCACTATCTTGTATTACATTTTCTAACAAAATACCTTCCTTTCATATTTTAAACGCAATTATATCAGAAACTCACATTGTTCAAGTACATCAAAATCTATCATGGCATTTAAAAGAGCTACTTTTGAAAAGTTTCTCAATTCCTGAACTTTAATATCTGCTTCTATGAGTTTACCCTCGTCTAAAAGTCTAGCTCGGGTTGTCCCCTTTAACAAAGGATTCTTTGGAGTAATCCATTCGCTGTTGTTATAAAAAGCAATATTTGCAATACTTGTGTCAGTTACAAGTAAATTTTTTATTATAAGAATATCATCACAGTCCTGCTTTTGAGCATACAAATTATCAAGATCTTCTCTAAAAGCAGACTTCATAGAATATTCAATCTCATTATTAAATATCAGCTTCAAAGAACGTATATCTCTCTTTTTGTATTCATGATATGAGATACTTATATCATGTTTATTGTAGACTAAACGGCATCTAAAAATTCCTGTTTTAGGAGCTTTGATATAATCTTCAAGATTTTTTATATCTTTTACACCAAAAAAGCTTACAACACTCTCATATCTTTTTTGGTGGTAGGGCATGTAAAAGAGTTTTCCATCAACAGATTTGATGGTTTCTAGAAAACTACTCTTCACTAAACAGGGCTGTACTCAAATATCTCTCACCGGTATCACAAAGAATCGTTACTATTGTTTTACCTTTGAACTCTTCTCTCCCGGCTACTTGCATAGTTGCCCAAACATTAGCACCGGCTGAAATTCCAACAAGTAGACCTTCCTTGCGAGCTAACATTCTTGCCGTTTTAATGGCATCTTCATTACTGACTTTGATTATCTCGCTGTAAGCTGTTGTATCTAAAATATCTGGAATAAATCCAGCTCCGATACCTTGAATCTTATGTGGACCGGGAGCTTCACCCGAGAGAACAGCAGAATCTTTTGGTTCAACTGCGAAGATTGTTACATGAGAAATTTCTTCTCTTAGAACCTTTGAAGTTCCTGTTAGTGTTCCACCGGTCCCAACAGCGGCTACAAATGCATCAATCTGCTTATCTGTATCTCTGAGAATTTCTTTTGCTGTAGTTAGCATATGTACCTCTGGGTTTGATTTATTTTGAAATTGCTGTAATACTATACTATTCGGTGTATTTTTTTGAAGCTCTTCAGCCTTACTTATTGCACCTTTCATCCCTTGTGCGGCAGGTGTTAAAACGAGCTCAGCTCCAAAGGCCTTTAAGAGGTTTCGTCTTTCAACACTCATAGAATCTGGCATGGTAAGTACAAGTTTTAAATTTTGAGCAGCGCAATTTGCAGCTAGTGCGATGCCTGTATTTCCACTCGTTGGCTCTATAATAGTTGTAAGCGGCGTAATTAATCCAGCTTCTTGAGCTCGCCTAATCATATTCAAACCAATTCTATCTTTTACCGAACTTGTTGGATTCATAAACTCACATTTACCTAAGATTGTAGCACCTGTAAGTTTTGATGGAGTATTCAACCTGACTAATGGTGTATTACCAATTAATTCCGTAACATTATTTGCTATATTCATGTAAAAATCCTTTATGAGACCAATTTTACTATTTTTTAATTTAAAGCGAACTTCTCTCTGCCTAAAATTAAACCAAAAATTAGTATATTTCCAAACAAATTCTATTTAATCTTGATGTCTAGAGGATGCGACATCTTCTATCTTTTTTAGTAGTTCCGGCTTGGTGCTGATTAAATTTTGAAAATCATAAGTTGTAAGCTCGAGTAACTCACATCTACTTTTTGCTGTAACAGTAGCAGTTCTTGGAATATTTTTTATTAAAGATATCTCACCGAAAAAATCTCCGCTGTTTAAAACAACATGCAAATCTTTTTTATCAACAAATACGTTCCCCTCAAGTATAAAATACATAGAGTTTCCACTTGAGCCTTCTTTAATAATTAGCTCATTTTTTCTAAATCTTTTTACATGCAAAAGTTTAGAAATATCAGCAATTACACCAAATTCAAAATCTGAAAAAAGCGGTACTTTTGCGACCATATTCCAGTTTGTAATATTTCTTAATCTCTTAATCTCTTCGGCAAATCCACTTGCTAAAATACCCGCGGGAAGTGCAAACATACCAAAGCCGGTAATGGCCGCTATTCCACCTAAAAGTTTACCTAGCTGGGTATGAGGAACTACATCTCCATATCCGACTGTAGCCAAAGTAACAATTGCCCACCATATTGCATCAAGTAGTGTTCCAAAGCCTTCAGGGTTTACATTACGTTCCACAAAATACAAAATTGTCGATAAAGAAAATGTCAAAATCATCATCAAATAAAGAGCTGCAAAAAGTGATTTTCTTTCACTTATGATTACGTCTTTTAAAACAATAAGAGCAGGAGAAAAACGAGCCATCTTTAGAATGATAATCATACTAAATACTGTTTTAATATCTATGTAATCTAAATTTAAAATATTTATGATGAAGGGTATAGTGGACATAAAATCTATAAAACCGTAATATGAAAAAAGATATCCAGTTAAAGAATTATAATGAATATGCTCATCATGATTTTCCATATCATAATGACTTATAGAACCGATAATGCGCAATAAAAAATCAACTACAAGTAAAAAAAATAACAAGGTTTGAAAATAATATATTGGCTGTTCATATTTTATATGAATAGAAATTTGATTATCTAAAAGAGTTAAGAGTATTGAAGTCAGAATTACTACAGATAAAGTAATTCTATAACTATTGGTAATAATTGGGTGATTGATTTCATCACTTATGCAATTGAGAGCAAAATTTTTTATCATGGTGAAAAATTGTATCACACTCTCACTAAAAAAATCTTATACAAAATACTATAAAAAAACTAGTAATCTAATTTCTAAATATCATTGAGTTATAGATTTTACACCCAAGCTATCCAGTTCTTGTTTATTTCAAATAGCAATTATCTACCCTGTAATGTATCGTTTTCTTTTTTGAACTTTGAGTTTTTGTGTATCTACAACTATAAATCCGTCAACACAATTATCAAATTCTTTATCTATTCCAAAGTCCATAAATTCAACGCCGTCTTCATCGCATAAGTCACTGTACTGCTTATATAGCGTTGGTATGGCATATCCACTTGCCTGAAGTTCACTTTTTAGAGTAAAGAGATCTTCTTCATAATTATCATGTAAAAATAGTGTTTTAAATCTACGCAAATTTTCATTTGAAATTTGGTAGCTCTCACGATGCTCTACAGTTTTTTGCTTTGCGCCAAAATAGTTCATATAAAAATAAACAAGCAAGGATGCTGCATCATCATTGTATGAACGGGAAATACTTACACCGCCAAACATGTAACGGATGTTTGGATTTGCTCTTAAATAAGCGCCTATTCCCTGCCATAAATAATCCAATGCTCTTGAATTCCAATATTTTGGCTGTACAAAACTGCGACCTAGTTCTATCCCTTCTGCAAAATACCGAGAGAACTCATTTTTGTACTTGAACAAACTTGATGTATAAAGTCCTTCTACCTCAAATATATCGATGATTTCTTGTGCCTTAACTATACGGTAGGAGCCGACAATTTCTAAGTCTTTATCATCCCATAAAATAATATGCTCATAATAGTAATCAAATTCATCGATATCACGCTTTTTTCCACTACCCTCTTTTACTTGACGAAAGCTTATCTCTCGAAGTCTTCCTATCTCATTTATAAGTGCGTTATCTTCATCATTAGAATAAAGATAAATCTTTTTTCCATCTTTTGTTTCTCCTAAGGACTGGGCATTTTCAAGTTCATGTTTAAGTTCTTGTCTATTTTCTGCCAACGCAATAGCATTATATGTTTTAAAAATCTCTTTTTGCTTTTTCGCTACCAAATAAAAATGTTTACGAAGAAGTTTAACTCTATCTATAATAGACAAAGAAGGTATATAATAACTTTCATAAGGGATAGTTTTACCTATACTAAAAGCTATTGTCTTATTTTGATACTTAAACATCTCATGTGGAATCGTTGCTGTTGCTAAAGATTTGTTCAGCATTGAGAGAAAATAAAAACTTTTAGAATTTTTTGCATTTATATAAATAGGCACAATCGGTGCTTGCATCTTCTGAGCAACCTTTAAAAATCCAGTTCGCCATTTTGTATCTTTTATACCGCTTGGACGAGCACGACTGACTTCCCCTGAAGGAAATATAATTACAGCTTGTTCTTTTCCTAAAGCTTCATAGATTGATTCTACGGAGGTTCTATCCATCTTACCTCTTACATTTTCTATAGGAATTAGCAAGTCGTTTACATTTTCAAATTCGCTCAAGAAATTTGAAGCAACTATTTTCACATCTTTTCTTACATCTTTTACTACATTTAAAATGGCTAATCCATCAAGCGCACCAAGTGGATGGTTGGCAATAATTACAACTTTACCATAAGATGGTATACGTGCAAGCTGATTTTTATTAATACTAATATCAATGTTAAAATATTCCAATGCTGCTTCAATAAAACTAAAAGAATCTAAATGCTTATGTTGCACAATAAAATCATTAATTTCATTTTCATGAAATACTTTTTTAAATAAGGAGATTATCCCTCCCCGAACAATTTGCGGCATCCTCTCAAATGAGGGATAATTATGATTAAAATAACTTTCTACACTTACAGCCACTGCTATGCAACCATGTATATATCTATAAGATTTTTAGCGATATTTTCAATAGCATTATTGTTGATATTATAATCTTCCTCAATATAATCCCATTCTTCATCGATAATCATCATGGCATCTGCAACATTAATATTGTAACGTTTGGTAAGATAGTTAGTTAGAGTGATAGAAAAAACATGCATCGCATAAGGTCCTTTATAAAACATTTTGTGAAGGAATTATGCGAAAGAAATGTTACTCAGATGTTACTGAGTGGTTACAATAGTATTACATTAAATAATGTTCATACGTGTATCTAAAAGTTTATGTATTTAAAAATCCCATAGATTTTTCACTGTCAAAATTAGCATCTTTTTCTCTGTTGATCTCTTCTGTAAAATCTTTTAGAGTAAAGATTGGATTTTCTCTGACTGCAACTTTATAAGCCGTATTTTTGACGATAAGGCTAATTTGCCCACCTGTTAAAGAGTATTTAGATAAAGGTAGAAAATCAAAATTTTCTTCATATGGAGCACCAACTGGAAGCATCTTTTTCCATAGTTCTACTCTTTGCATCTCATCAGGCTTTTTAAACTCTATTTTATAGTTAAATCTCCTTGAAAATGCTTTATCTATATTTTCCAGCAGATTTGTAGTTGCTATGAGCATCCCTTTAAAGTTCTCTATCTGTTCTAAAAAGATATTTTGCATTTGATTATGCATCTGATCAGCACTTGAGCTAATCCCACTCGAACGGGAGCTTAAAAACTGGTCTGCTTCATTTAAAAGAAGTATTGGTTCAGTTTTTGTTTTTTCGCATAAATCATAAAATGTATCAAAAATCTTACGAACATTTTTTTCACTCTCTCCAACATACATGGAAAGAATTTTTGAACAATCAAAAGCAAGAACCTGTCTTTTTAAAGATTTGGCGAGTGAGTAAGCTGTCATAGTTTTACCGGTTCCTGCCGCGCCGTAAAAAATAATCCTTGCGTCTATTCCACTCTTTTTATCTTTTATTCCCCAGGCCACAAGTCGGCCTATAACCTCTTTATCAACTTGTCTCATTAAATTTTCAAGCGTGTCTTGTGTTTTTTTATTGAGTACGACATCTGTAAGAGATGTCTCAGGCTCGACTAACTCAAAAAGGTCTTGCTCGCTCACAAGTGCATTCAACTTTAGACGTCTAACTTTTTTATTTTTCTGCGGATGGATTATGCTTTGAAGAACCTCATCAACAATATAAAATGCACGAGATATTCCGCCAAAAGGATTTAACATCTCTTCATAATCGATTATCCCTTCATTAATAAGGCTTGATCCATCTTCTAAAAGCGAACGGTTTTTAATCCTCTCATACTCGTCAAATGAGATTAAATCAATGAGAGCATTCATCTCTCTAAGTGATGAATCAGTAGCACTGTACTCTTCACGAAGTAAAGCAATAAATAAAATTTGTTCATTCCTAGTCATCTTTTTTTGTTTAAAAAATTTATCCAAAACAAGGCTTTCAGAAGTTTGTGTAACTCGATCTTCTATCCGTTTTTCTAGAAGATGAAGTTTATCTTGAACTCTATCAATTGCTAAAGAATGCTCATGCACATTTTGACGAATCGTAGTCATTTTTTGATAAAGCTCAATTCTGAAAAATTGGTCTTGAAGGTACTCTAAATGATCCGCATAAGGCTTAATATCCGGTAATTCTGTATCTAACGTACCTTCTTGAAGAAGCTTCAAAAATGATGGGGACAGCCCTACCGCAGTATTTAAAAGCTCTAACGGAGTAACTTCAGAGATTTTCATCGGTGTAAAACTTTGCTGATGTAGCCAGCCAAGTTCCAATAATATTTTTACCTCTGTTAAATGGCTTAAATGTGCATAACCATCACCTTTGTACAGCTCTTGCAAAAGTTCTAGAACAAGGACATCATCTTGCCCTTGTGTGTACTTTTTTGCTAAATTTTGAAGTACTTTAGCTTCTGCAGAACTACATTTCAAATGTATGAAAATTGTAGAATTTTCAATCTCTTTTGTTTGTAAAAAGTTAATTAATGTTTTCGTAATAATTCCTTATTTTTGTTTGGCAATGTTACACGATATAAGCTTAATCTACAAAAGAATACAAAAGTGCAATTTCATCTTTCCAAATAGTTTCATCAATTGTCTCTAAGATAAGAGGAATATCATCCATTCTCTCATCATTCATAATAAATTTAAAGGCATCCAATCCAATCTTACCAAGACCCAACGAGTGATGCCTGTCTACATGTGAACCCAAATCCGGTTTAGAATCGTTTATATGCATCCCCATCAGGTATTTAAAACCTACAACGCGCTCAAACTCAGCCCATGTCTTATCATAAACATCTCTTGTTCTTATGTCATAACCGGCTGTAAACATATGGCAGGTATCTATGCAAACGCCTACTCTAGATTTATCTTCTATCTTGTCAATTATATGTGCTAAATGCTCAAACTTCCAGCCAAGGTTACTTCCCTGCCCTGCCGTGTTTTCCAAAACTAAACTCACACTGCTTGTTTTATCGAGAGTCTTATTCATAGCCTCGGCAATTTTATCTAAACATTCTTCTTCCTCAATTTGTTTCAAGTGAGAACCTGGATGAAAATTCAGTCTATCAAGCCCCAAGAGCTCACATCTTTGAACCTCATCCAAAAACGCATCCATAGACTTTTGACGTTTTTCAACCTCAGGATGTCCTAGATTAATCAGATATGAATCATGTGGGAGTACATGCTTTGGTAAAATGCCACTCTCTTGAAGTGCTGTTTTAAACTTATCAATAGTTGTAGTATCTAAAGGTTTAGCATCCCATCGCTTCTGGTTTTTAGTAAAAAGAGCAAATGCTTTTGCACCAATTGCCTCTGCATTTTTTACCGCATTAAAAACGCCGCCTGCTGCTGAAGTGTGTGCTCCTACGAACTTGTTACTTATCATCTTTGCTCCGTATCTTTTATTATAAATATTATTTTATTTTTTTTATCTTTAAACTCTATCGTCTGTCCGCCAACATTATAGGTGATGTCTACATGCGCATCTTTTATTCGCTGCTCAAATCCACCTGCTGTTTTAACCAAACCTTCACCATCATAGATAATATGACCCAAGAGTATGTTTTGAAGCATGTCATCAGGATAAGCTTCATTTAAATAATCTTTATTGAATCCGTCTTTACTCATGCAGCCATCATCTACACAAATAAGATGATTTATCGTAATCTTTTGTATAGAATTTCCTGCTGCAAATAGCTCAAGTTCTATGCTGTTGTCATTGTTTCGCACAAATCCAAGATCTGCAAACTTTAATTTTGGCGACTTTATTAAAATGATTTTTGTTTGAGTATGCTCATAGTTTTTCACACTACACGCACTAAAAAAAAGAGTAAAAATCAATACTATATATTTCATATGTGAAATTATAGCAGTAATTTATTGTCATTTTGCCATCTCAGCTGTTCATTTATACAACCACACTCACTTCATTTAAATATTACTGATTTTAGGTCTGTCAATTAACATTTAACACTCTTAAAATATATGATATAGTATTGCATTCTGAATAGTTTATCATAGGTTGACAAACTCATTAAGTCTAAACCTAATAGCTACGAAGAATAGGAGGTATGTGTAAAGATGAGTCTACTGCGAAAAATTCTATCAAATGGTTATATAGCAATATTCCCTATTCTTGTTTGGAACATCCTCTTAACTCCAAAGTTACCTTTGGCATACGACTCGAAACTATTTAATAGTAATATCCCACTTATTATTACAATCGGGGAAAATATATTCCGGTCTGTCATTTTCCTTCTGCCGTTGTTTTTTCGGCTCAATATAAGTTCATCTTTAGGAAAAAAAGGTCTGTTTACTTTTATATTTGGAGTTGTACTCTATTTTTTATCTTGGTTAATGCTTATCTATGAACCAAATTCCGCTTGGAGCAATAGTCTTTTGGGCTTTACAGCTCCAGCATATACTCCAATCATATGGCTAGTGGGATTAAGTCTACTTGTAGATTCCTATTATTTTAAGCTGGCATATTCAAAGTGGCATTTCATAGTGCCTTCTATAGCCTTTTCAATCTTTCACGTTTTACATGCCATTTACGTTTACAATAGGACCTATTAAGAAAAGCTAACTATTAAATATATTTTAGAACGAGAACTCTTAACATGCAACTCAATATAATAAATTACAGTATTATCAAGTATAATCTTCAATCTACCACACTTCTTCATTTTTTGTCAATTTGCCATACTTTCAACTTCTGCTTATAAATTTTTCTATAATCAGCTCATGAAAATACATATAGATATAGATTGCTTTTTTGTCTCCGCTGCGCGTACAATTGATAACTCTCTGGAGCATAAACCTGTAGCTATTGGCGGAAGAAGTGATACAAAGATATTTAATCAAGAAGCTAAAAATCAGACTGTAAACCTTGAAAACTCCGGTTCCTTTGTGCCCACTTTTTATAAAGCGTATGAAGAAAAAGATGATGATTTGGATGCGTTTAAAGATGAGACCGGAAGAGTAAGAGGTATACTTACAACCTCCAGCTATGAAGCAAGAGCTTTTGGTATAAAAACTGCCATGAGTATAAAAGAAGCTTTGAGTCTTTGTCCGCAGCTTATCATCAAAGCTCCTAACATGTCACTTTATCAAAAACTCTCTCATGAACTTCATCAATTTTTACAACTGAAAATTCCACTTATTGAACAAGCCAGTATAGATGAATTTTACGGAGATTTAAGTGGTTGGGTCGAAGATGGGGATATGCCCCAGTTTATAGATAATCTCCGGCATGAGATAAAAAAAGAACTCAAACTCCCAGTTTCCATAGGTGCTGCTCACACTCGTTACATTGCAAAAATGGCAACATCAGCTGCAAAGCCTTTTGGAAGTAAAACTATATATCCGTATGAATTTGATAAGTTTATAAACCATATTCCTGTAGAAAAATTTACCGGAATCGGCAAAAGTATGCGAGATAAACTAAAATCTGCTCAAATTCATACTTTGGGTGATTTAAGGGCTAGGCGTGGAACAGTTGAATCATGGGGTCCTTATGCACAAGAGTTATATAAAAGAGTAAATGGAACCAGTGATGCACCTATCATAACATCTTCACAAAGAAAATCCATAGGTATTTCACGCACCTTTGATCCACTTTATGGCAGACTTGAGCTAAAAAGAAGAATTCATGTCTTAGCCCGTCATCTAAGTTTTGCCATCTTAAAACTTGAGGTTATCCCTACGGTATTTCATTTAAGCATCGCTTATGAGATGAACCAAAAGTCTCACAAAAACATTAGTTTGGCTGAAATATTTACAGAAAAAAAATTCGACTCTCTTTGTATAAGCTTATTTAATGAAGCTGACATTCACAAAAGGCTCCATGTGATTCGGCTGAGTATAAATTGTTCCAGTTTTACACGAGACTCAAAAAAAGAGCTCTCTTTAATCGGTTTTTGTGATGAACAGAAAATGAAAAGATTAACTGACTCAGCCCAAAACTTAAGAGAAAAATATGGGATAGACGCTCTCAAATGGGCCAGTGAAATGTAATAAAATCCAGCTTTTAAATTTACTTAAAACTTTTCTCTAGCTATTTGTATAGACTAGCTTTATAATCATACTGTGAGTGCTATATACTATTTCATAGTCCTCTGAAATATTTGCACTGTATTGTTTAATTTCTTCTATAAAATTAGCATCTGTACACGTCAAAAAAAGTGCAGATGAAGATGACTCTATATTAATGTTGAAAGAATCTGGAAGTTCCTTTTCGAGCGACTCATAACTTTGAACAAGCATATTTATAAAATCTTTAAGTAAAGTTTTATCCACCTGAGGGTAAACAGCTATAATTTTATCTACGATATTATACAAATCATGCTTTTGTGAAATAATAAAAACCATGTAATAGTTCATCATGACTTCTGTATCAAGTGTATCCGTAGTATCTCTTACTAGTAATTGATTTGTTTTTTCTTGAGCTATTGATTTAATTATCAATTTGAGCCTAACAACTATATCCTCTTTTAAAATAGGTTTTGAAATGTAATAATCAGCTCCACTTTCAAAAAGTTTTTTTACATGTTCTTGACCACTCAACCCGGTAATTGCCACAACAAATGTATTTGCTAAAGTAATGTACTTTTTAACTCGTTTTATGAGTTCATAACCATCCATACTTGGCATTAAAATGTCTGTCAATAAAATGTCAATTAAATTGTTTTTAAGTATCTCTATCGCTTCTTGTCCATTTTCAGCTTCAAAAAATATGATTGACCTATCTATATTAAAATAGATCATATTTTTTATTATCTCTCTTGTTACCTTGGAATCATCGACAATCAATATATTCACAATTATTCTCCATATAGTAGTTTATTATTTCACGAACATGTAAGTTTTACCAAAATCATAAATAAAACACTATCAGTGGGCATCGTCTGCTGCAAAAACATCAGAAAATTCTTTTTATAGAATTCGCTCAATTATATGCAAACTTCCATGAAGAGTTGATTAAAAAATTCATCTTTTTTCATTGGCTTAGCATAAAAATATCCCTGAAATATATCACATCCGAAAGACTTTAAAATATCAATTTGTTCTTTTGTTTCCGTTCCCTCTGCAACTATACTCATGCCCTGTTCTTTCCCCATTTTTATAATCGCTTTAATTAAGGCTCTATCATGTTTATTGCTGATAATTTCATCCACAAAGCTCTTGTCAATTTTAAGTTCACTTATTGGTAAACGACGCAGCATACTTAAGGAAGAATACCCAGTGCCAAAATCATCTAGAGACAGCACTATCCCTTCAGAGGATATTTTCTCTAACAGTGGTAAAACATAATCAATATCTTCAATAAAGAGACTCTCTGTTATCTCAAGGGTTAGTTGTTGTGGTTCGATACCATATTTTTGTATATCTGCTTTAAGGTAATCTAAAAAATCAATCTCAATAAGCTGCTTAACAGAAATATTAATAGAGAGTTGAATTTTTTTCCCCACACTTTCCTGAAGCTCTTGCATATCTGCTAGCGCCTGTTTAATAATAAAATGTCCAATATCAGATATCAAACCTGTATCCTCTGCAACAGAAATAAACTGATCTGGCGGTATCATTCCAAGTTTAGGACTATTCCAGCGTAAGAGGGTCTCAACACCATGCAAATTGCCCGAGCTTCCAATTTGAGGCTGATAGACTAAAAAAAGCTCATTTTTCGCTAATGCCGTACGCAGTTCCTGTTCAATTTCAACCTTTTTGTGATAACTGATATTGAGTTCATCTGAATATATAAAATAGCTGTTTTTTCGTTTTTTTGCTTCATACATTGCTATATCCACTATACTTAAAAGTTGATCAAAACTTTGTGCATGTTGTGGATAAGAAGCAACACCTGCACTAGCTCCTACAGTAAACTCTTTATTTTCAATTTTGTATGGTTTTGCAATAATAGAAATCAATTCTGAGGTGAAATTAGTCATAAATTCTTCTTCTACAGATTGAATCATCAAAATAAATTCATCACCCCCTTGTCTTGCTACAATACCTTTACCTTGAGTATGATTTTGCAAACGCAAAGCTACCTGTTTTAAAATTTCATCACCATACCTGTGCCCAAAACTGTCATTTATATATTTAAAGTTATCTAAATCTAAAAAGATAATACTAAAAGGATCGGCACCTTCATGTATCCATTCATTACTATGTAAATATATATAAGCTCGATTAGGTAATTCAGTTAAACTATCATGATGAATCATTAATTCAATCTTACGGTATGCTTTTTCCTTTTGCTTTGTTTCTTTTAATAAGCGTAGATTTTTTTTATAGATAGTAAATAAGAAAAGGCTTAGTATAATCAAAAGAAGAAAAATAATACTAGTGATTTCTATTGTATATCTTTTTAGCAGGCTTGAGAGGGTAAGCTTACCGTAATTCACATAAGGACCTACATGCAAATTTTTCATTAATCTGTGAACCGGCTGATAATCATAAGGAGTGGTCCACTCAGAATAGTCTGCACTTTTTGCAACATTAGACCCCAAGGGTAAAGAGAGTAAAACAGCGGCAATGTCTTTAGATATATTATGAGTTATATGTGGTGCTTCGGCAAAAGCCCATTCTGGATAAAGGCGGGTGCTGCGAATAAATGGAAACTTATTATTATCATACTGATTAATCACCCTGATATCCGAACGTTTTAAAAGCTTTCTTTTTATAAAATCTTCTATTACTCCTGTACGGATAATGCCCACATCAACGTTACCGTTCACAATGGCTTTTAAAATATTATTCTGTGTGCTTAAAAAAGAAACTTTTGGACACTGTTTATATGCATCAATACCATGCTTTAAAATTTCATCATAGCCAATAAGCCATCCCCCAAAACCCATCCTATTAATGCCTGCTATAGTGTGCCCAGGAATTTCCTCGATTGTTCTGATACTAGTTTTTGCGGAGGTGATAATCACCGAACCAAATTGAGAAACATTTTCTTTTTTTACAATAGTTAAAATTCTTGAAACACCAGAGGATAGCTCTAAATCAACATAAACAGCAGGATTAACAATAAAATAATCTACTTTTTTCTCAGCAATAAGCTTTTTAAGCCCAGATAAGTTGAAAAAACTAACAGGTAATAAATTGAATTGATATTGAGGAAGCTTTTTTTGAAGATAATCTATAGTGGGTTGCCAGCTTTTTAGTGCCTGAGCCTCACCAAAATTAGCTAGAACAGAAATAACGACTTTTTCTTTGGCATTTAGTTGCAACAGAACAAACATGATGAATATTACAACTCTTAGCATACCACCCTCATCTAACCCTCACACATACTTTATACCAGTGGATTATAGCAAAGTTTAAGTTAAATAACTCATTTAAATTATGGTAAAATATACGCATGACAAATCCTAAACTTTTAAATCAGTTTCGTTCATTTTATTTTAGAAATTTCCCTGATGATATGGAAACGATGATAGATTATTTTTCTGTTTTTGGTGGTCTTGGATGGAATATTGACACTACAAAACCCATAACTACATTAATTATAGAATTAATACTAGAAAATTTCGACATGCTTCATAAAAAAATGGAACGATTAACTCTCGGCGATCCTAACAACAAAAGATTATTAAAAGCTCTTGCTGTTGGGGATAGACGAATTTTCTCAGCCTTTAACAGAGCTGGTCTAAACAATGGAAATGGCGGTGCAGCGCTTAACTACCTGCAAGAAAAAGGTCTTGTTCAGATTGAATATTCAAGAGAGAAGTCAGCTAAAGAGTCAAATCCATACGGCAAACTTAAAAGAGAAGAAGCAAGGCAACGAATTTCTCACAAAGTTCTTTTCACAAAGCCTTTCATAAGATTCTGGTTTTATTTTATTGCTCCACACACCAAAGATATAAAAATGAATAACTTTGAAAAGTTTATAAAAGATTTTGAACTTAAACAGAATAGCTACACAAGTTTGGTTTTTGAAGAACTTTCGGAACTACTACTAAACTATAACCTAAGAGATGCCCAAATACTAAGTTCCGGAAGCTATTGGGACGCAAAGGTGGAAATAGATATACTTACCATAACCCATAATGGCAAGGTTTACGTGGCAGAATGTAAATGGACTAATCATCTGGTAAATACTAAAGAGTTACATAAACTAGTTGATAAATGTGAAAAGCTAGATATCCAACCAACACAAATCGCATTTTTTTCTAAAAGGGGATTTTCAAAGAAGTTGACACTTCTTCAAGGAAAGCACTTAGCCCTTTACTCTTCCAAAGATTTTAAAGTACTTCTACAAAACAACAGAAACGATGAACTTATCGAAGACTTTATAATCAGCGACTTTGATTAGGTTAAGAGACTATTTTCAGAGCAGTATATGCTTCTTGTAAAAGCTGAAATTTTTGAGTGTAATGTTTAACCATGTATGGACTTTCATTAAAAATTTTATCTGGATGATAAGCTTTTGTTAGTTTTTTATAGCTTTTTTTAAGGAGATCCTGACTTGCTCCTATTGGACATTCTAAAACAGTATAAAAATGAATATTTTCATCTATTTCTTTATTTCTACATAAATCACCAAAACTATAATTTGAAAAATCGGAATAGAGTTTACTCATAAAATGGTTATCATAAGTGTACTGAATTTGGTAATGTAATATATGCCGTTTATTTAAAGCTCTGTCAAGCCTGGATTTTGCTTTGTAGTCTGAAACATCAATAACCAAAGACATATCCGTGCCTTTTTCAATATAGAGCTCCAATTGTGAACGCATATAGTTCAATACCCATATATTAGGGTACTCTAATGATATTAAAACTGTGTCTTTATTATAAGCATATAAATTTACTTTTACTATTTCAGGTTCTAGTAACCTGTCAAGTTCTATTTTAATGGGTTGCGTTCCATACTTAAGAAGAGACCTTAAAAAGAATTCACGAGAAAACTCATTCGCCGTCGCGTGATGCTCACTGAGTTGATATATGAACTCTTCTCTAACATCTTTTAAAGTTTCATTTCTAAAAACTAAAACCGCTTTTGGCAAAAAAAGCATGCCGCGGGAATGATGATTTAAAAATTCTATCATCCAACTGGTATTTAGCGTATCAAATCCAGTTGTGATAAGAATAAGATTATTGCGTAAAACAATGTCCATCTCTCCTACCTTTTCTTAGATATTTTCCAAATTAAAGCAAATTTAGTTCCATTTATATCGCGATTTTAAAAACAATGCTCAAAGCTGTTTGTAAAATAATGTACTTTCATTCACATATAGTCTTATAAAGTTCAGGTCTTCTGTCTCTAATCAGTCCCCAATATTCTCTTTGTTTCGCGTTTTCTTCTAAATCGAACTCAGCATAAAGTATCTCTTCTTTATCTCTTGATGCTTCAACAATTTTTGCACCTGCATAGTCAGTGATAAAGGAAGAACCATAAAAGTTTAAAGAACAACTTTTTCCGACTTCTTCACCAAACCTGTTTGCAACTACAACGGGAACAGTATTTGTCGCGGAATGCCCCATTTGCACTCTTTGCCAGTGTTCTTTTGAATCTAGTTTTATCTCAGGCTCACTGCCAATCGCCGTTGGGTAAAAGATAATTTCAGCCCCCAAAAGCGTCAAAGCTCTTGCGGTCTCACAAAACCACTGATCCCAACAAATTCCTACACCTATTTTGCCATAAGCAGTATTGTACACCTTAAACCCGCTATCTCCGGGTTTGAAATAAAATTTCTCTTCATATCCCGGGCCATCAGGTATATGGGTTTTACGGTAGTTATCCATAACCGTTCCATCTGCGTCCACAACAACCAATGAGTTAAAATACTCATAGCCCAGGCTACCATCTCTTGCTTCGCAATTCACCTTGTCCCCTATTTTTTCAAAATAGCTAACCAATATCACAATACTTAACTCTTTACTTAGATTGGAAAAATGTTTGATTAAGTCGTTATTTTCTAAAGGCGTTGCCCAATCAAAATACTGTTCATCCATGTCTTTACAAAAATATAAACCTTCAAAGAGTTCCGGTAAAAGAACAATTTGTGCATTGTTTTTTGCAGCTTCTCTGACTAATCGCTCAGCCTTAGAGATATTAGCCTTCTTGTCTTCACCCATACTCATCTGAATTGCACTAACTTTTACCATCACATTCTCCAAAATTTACAATTAACCTCTACTCGTAACTTCTAAAAGATGGTAGCCAAATTGTGTTTTGATAGGTCCGTATAAGACGCCTACATCACCGCTAAATACTGCTTTATCAAATTCAGGAACCATTTGTCCAGGTCCAAATTTACCTAAATCTCCACCTTTTTTTCCAGACGGACAATTAGAGTGTTCTTTTGCCACCTCTTCAAAAGAAATTCCATTTTCTATCTCAGACTTAAGAGTCTCACATTCTTCCTCAGTTTCTACTAATATATGTCTTGCTGTTGCATAAGCCATAAGATTTCCTTTTTTATTGAATCTTGAAATTTTACTATAAATTTATTTACTTTGTTAATTATTAATATTGATTATTAAATTTATTTTGGATTACAATAAAAATATATCTAATGTATGATTACGAAAAAAAATGGAGTATCACAAATGAAAAAATTACTGACAGGATTTTTTATAGCGTTGTTATTTTTGGGTTGTAGTTCAAAAGGCACAGAACAAAATGTAGAGCCAAAGCTAGTAGTTAACCAGAGTTTGGAGTCTCTTACCTTAAACGATCAAAATGGAAAACCACATACCATAGATGCTAACACAAAAACAATTATTTATGCATTTTCAAAAGATGTTGGTCATACATGTAATGACTTTTTTGCCACAAAATCGGACTCATATCTTGCAGAGAACAACGCCATATTTGTGGCCGATGTCAGCGCTGCACCATCACTTATTAGAAGTATGTTTATCATGCCTGGGCTAAAAGATTTTAAACATACTGTTTTAGTTATTGATGATAAAACCATAGCTGCAGGTTACAAGTCTGGCCAGAATATCAACAAAATCTTAATTGTGTCTCTTCACAATAAAGTTATCACAAATATAAAAGCTGTAGATACTACTGATGAATTATCAAAAATGATAGAAGCTAAATAATTACAACTCTAAAAACACGGTATCTCGCCGTGTTATTTCAAACTTTTTACAAGCACTCTCAAAAGCTGCACCCTCGCCTACTAAAATACACTTATGTTTTGCTCTGGTTATAGCTGTATAAATTAGCTTCGTATTGTGCATAATGAAGTGTGTAAAACTCATTGGAATGACGACTATATCGTACTCCATCCCCTGAACTTTATGAATGGTCAGTGCATAAGAGAGCATGAGATGTGATTTTAACTCCTCATACTCATAAAGAACTACTACATCCTCATTTGGATAAAATACATATACCTGCTCATCTTCCTCTTCAATCTTAAAAAGTAAACCACTCATGCCGTTAAATATTCGTCTCTGAGCAGAATCTTCACCAAGTTTAAAACCTTCACCACTCCATGAAGTCATATTCTCATTTTTTATATGGACAACTTTATCCATAAGTCTAAACTCCAAGCCACCTTTTTTTACACACTTTTTAGGATTTGGGTTAAAATACTCTTGCAGAACTTTATTTAGGTTGTTTGAACCTAATATTCCACCTTTCATTGGAGTTATAACCTGAAAATAGTTGAGATACTCTTTTATCTCTTTATTTTTGAGTCTGTATCTGGCTTTATCTATACTCTCAACCACTTTATGAACTATCTCTGCAATAATCGTATTTGAGTTATCTTCTCTTATGTTTTTTAGTTCATCAGAAGAGAGCTGATTTTTAAGAGCATAATAATTATCTATTGAAATATCTATAAACTCAAAATCTTCATATTTTTTTCTATACTCAGGCACTTCACCTTTTCTAATCTCATTTGCTATAAGAGTTATGGCTTGGTCTTCACTTTGACGATAAATTTTTGTAAGTTTGACTATCGGTGCTATCCCTAAAGTAAGAGCATCGCTTAAAATATTTCCAGCACCTATAGGGGGAAGCTGTGCATCATCTCCGACTATAATTACGATAACAGTTTTATTTACCTTTGACATAAGCCTTGCAAACAATGATGAGTTTATCATGGAAGCCTCATCTATTAAAAGTACCGAAAAAGGCAAAGAGTCAACCTTTTCATATTTTATAAGCAAACTTTGAATCGTCGCACTTTCATATCCTGTTGTGTCTGATATCCGCTGCGAGGCTATTCCGCTTAGAGCACAAGTCATAATTTCTTTATTATCGTATCTGGTATTTACAAGATTTAAAATAGTTTTCGAGGTCGTACTTTTACCGGTTCCGGCATAACCGACTAAGAAGAGTAAAGAGGCCCCTTGATTAATCATCTCTACAGCTTCTTTTTGCTGTTCCCCTAGCTGTAAGTCACTTTTTTTTAAAAACTCATCTAAATCTTTTACAAATCCACCGTTATCAAGCTTTGCACGAGATTTAAAACTGTCATATAAAAACTTTTCTGCATCATAAAGGCGAGATGGAGCCACTCTGTCATTTTTCATAATAACTATGCTTTGCTCTGCTACCCTCTCGATTAGCGCTGCCTCATAAAGATGATTCTTATCACTAAACCCTAAAAGTTCATTAAGCCCAGAAAAAAGTACCTCTTTGGCAACACAACTGTTACCTTGTTGTTCACAATAATTTGCAAGGACATAGTCCATTGCCGAACTTATCCGTCCATTATTCTCTTTTTCTATTCCCATTTTAAGAGCCAATTCATCTGCTCTTTTAAACCCGATGGAGTTTATGGACGTTAAAATATATGGATTTTCTTTTATCTTAGTGCATGGCTCATCAACATCTTTCATGGCACTGGCAATAGTAGTTAAAAGTACGGGGGATACATCATAAGGACTCAAAAATTCACCAAGCCGTCTCATGGAACGAAACTTCTTCCAAGAGTCTTGAATCTTTTTCAGTCGTTTTTCTTTAATGCCGCTAAATTCTAAAAGTCTCTCTATGTCGTTATCTAAAATATTGACTAACTCTTGGGAACCAAACTTTTCAATAAGTTCAGCCGAGAGTTTTTTTGTAAATCCTTTTATGATTTTGTTTAAAAAGAAAAAAAGCTCATTCTGGTTTACTTTAATAGAGTCAAATTTGAAAGTTTTTCCATACTTCTTATGTTCTTCCCATGAGCCTTGTAGTGTTATAGCGGAACCCTGTATATTTGATACATCACTCTCAAAATAAGTCCCGCTAATTTTCTCTCCGGTTTTTAAAACTGCAATAAAAAAGCCCTCATCTTCAAAAAGGATTTTATCGATTTGACCTATAAGTGTCATAAAAGTTCCTTGAAATTTTTGAGGGCTTTTTTTGTAAGCGATGAGATATGCGCATTTTTTGCATCTTCAAGAGTAAACCACAACACTTCATCTTGAACCTTCTCAACCCTGTACAACTTAACAGTAAGTCTGTATTTTGTGTAGGCATGTTTAAATTCGGCGATAAAATCTTCCTCTATTGGCTCAACACTTGGAAGTTCTAACATCCCTTTGTACATTCTGCCATCACTTTGCTTGAGCGCTATTTTACCATCTTGAAGCCACATTCCATAATAAAGTTCAAGCGCCTCATACACTTTCTTTTGTTTTTTTGTATAAAGTTCAGGTTCATCTTTTCCTTGACATGTAAAATGAAGTGGGCATTCTTCACATCTAGGATTACTCGGCAAACAAACAAGCGAGCCCAAATCCATCAAAGCTTGGTTATGAGCAGTGGGAAAAGCTGGATGCACAAATACTTCTGCCATTTTATATACTTTTTCCTCTTTTGCATCTAACAAAGCAAAAAAACGTTTGATTACCCGTCCAATATTTGTATCGACAACTCCAACTCTTTGACCATAAGCAAAACTGCAAATCGCACTTGCCGTATAACGTCCGATACCGGGAAGATTTTGTAGTTCTTGTAAATTTTTTGGAAAATTAAGAGGACAAAGTTTTGCCGTTGCATGAAGATTTCTAGCCCGAGAGTAATACCCAAGCCCACTCCAAGCTGCAAGCACCTCTTCCTCTTTTGCATTTCCAAGTACTTTAAGTGTAGGGAATTTTTCTAAAAACTGAGGATAATACTCCTCCATAACCCGCTTAACCTGCGTTTGCTGAAGCATAATCTCACTAACATAGATGTGATAAACATTCTCAGTATTTCTCCAAGGAAGCTCTTTGCGCCCAAACTTGTCATACCATGCTAAAAGCTTGTTTTGGGAATGCTGGAGTTGTAGGTCTGACAACGATAAAGTTTTGATTAATTCATTTGACTTAATATCATACAAATTTTTTCACAATCCCTTGTTTTTTTCCTTCTATTGTACGTATTTCAATTTTAAATGTTTTTGGTGCTTCCAAACCAATCAGGACCATTGGTACTGACAAAACATCTCTTAATGGATTAAGATAAGTTAAAAATTTTTCAAACTCTCCAACGGCACCATCAAAACCTCCATTATCTTTTAACTCTTTTGTCGCACAAATAATTACACCTATTTCTGTGTTAATCTCTTTTTGTACATGATTTAATTCACCGGCTAAAACTGGCTTAATCAAGTTCCATGCAATTGCTTCACCATGATTAAATGCAACTTCTACAGAGATACTCTCTTTTGCAAAATCTAATCTCCATCTGTTTCCACTATATTCATCATCCTGAAAAATATAACTTTCTTCGTTCCATCCAAGATTAACTAGCCTATCTTTTAGTAAATTATTTATCGATTCAGATATACTTTTTGCTTTTCTCTGATTATTTTCATGATGATGAATAATATCTTCGTCTTTAATGCTTTGAATAGCTTGTAGTAATTCGTTCCATACCGTAGTATAGGTTGGTTCATTTTCTAAAATAATTTTACCATGTCTAAACGAATGAAGTTTATATTCCATACTTAAATTCCTATTTTTATAATACTTTTAATAGTACACTTCCAAGCTTTTCAACTATCCCAACAACTAAAGCATTACCCATCAAAAAGGCTCTTTTGCTATCTGTAACTCCAACTGTATGATTATCTGGAAACATGTTTAGCCTTTCTAGTTCCACAGGAGTTAATCTTCTATATTTTCCATTAACATGTACTACATGTTTAAATCTTGAAGCGCTTGCCCCACCTTCACCAGTAATTATAGTTCTAGATGGCTTATTAACACAATCTGGAAAACCCATGCTACCTTCACTATATGTATATTTATGCCCAGTAGTCTTATTGACTCTATCTATTGATTTAGAACCTTTTTGGTATTTCCATTTTTCCAATTCTTCATCATCGATATAGAACTCATTTGGTATCTCATTTTCATCAAGTAAAAAATCACCCAATACAGAAAATTTGTCACTATAGTTTACTTCAATTTTAGAAGTGTAATACATTCCATCAATCATATATCCAGCATCTAAAAAAGCATTTTGTTTTGGCGTATCAATATTAAAGTTATTTGTAATATCCACTAAATCATTACTCAATTTAGCTGATATTATTTTTTCACTATTTAATTCTTTAATAGGAAATGCTTTAGCAAACAATCCATCATTTACTAAAATATTTGCAGAGTTATTTGTCTGTAAAGTTTTGTAGGGGCTTGTATCTTTCTTGTAAGCCATTATAAATACTCTTCGTCTTCTTTGAGGCATACCGTATTCACTAGCGTTAATAACTCTCCACTCAACTCCATAACCAAGCATATTTAAAGATGCTAAAATTATTGCGAAATCTCTACCTCTTTGACTTGCTGGAGACTTTAAAAGTCTATCAACATTTTCTAGCATTAAATATTTAGGTGCATTATCTTTTTTTTCTTCTAAAATTCTGTATATTTCCCACCAAAGAACACCTTTTTTGCCAATTATCCCATGCGAATTTTTAAGTGTACTTGCAACTGAATAATCTTGACAAGGAAATCCACCAACCAATAAGTCATGTTCAGGAATCTCAGAAGCTTTCACCTTAGATATATCTTCATTAGCATGATTCGCATATCCAAATCTTGCACAATAGATATTAGAAGCATGTTGTGTTTTGGTTGAAGGTTCCCATTGATTACTCCATACTACATCATACCCTTTATTAGAATCATTGATTTTTTCAAGCCCTATACGAAAACCACCAACACCGGCAAATAATTCAATAGTTCTAATATTCTTTTGTCCAGTAATTCGCATATTCATATTTAATTGCTTCTCTGCTTCTTGATATATTGTAAATAAATTTGGTGCTCTCATAAAAATCTCCTAATTTAAATTAGAAAATTATATCACTACGAAATAATTATATTTAATTTTATGTCAAAATGCAATAAAATTAAGCTTCTACCCTTTTTATTCTCTCAGGTTCTTGTTCTTTATAAAGTTCTGCACAGCCACGGGAAAGTTCACGAATTTTTAAAATGTAGTTTTGTCTCTCTGTTTGAGAGATTGCTTTTCTGGCGTCTAGAACATTAAAAGTATTTGATGCCATCATACATAAATCATAAGCAGGAAGTGGTAATCCTGCTTCTAAAGTTTTTAAACACTCATTACTTTTGGCTTCAAATTCAGCGAATAGCATATCAACATCTGCAACTTCAAAGTTGTATTTCGAAAACTCTATCTCACTTTCTTTATGCACATCTTTATAGTAAGTTTTTCCATGTGCACTTTCATTCCAAACGATATCAAAAATATTGTCAACACCTTGAAGGTACATCGCAAGTCTCTCAGTTCCATAAGTTATCTCTGCTGTTACAGGTTTACATTCTATCCCGCCAACTTGCTGAAAATATGTAAACTGAGTTACTTCCATGCCATTGAGCCAAACTTCCCAGCCCAGTCCCCATGCGCCAAGCGTTGGAGATTCCCAGTTGTCTTCTATGAAACGGATATCATGCTGGGAGACATCAAGCCCAAGATACTCTAATGATTTTAGATAAAGTTCTTGAATATTATCAGGGGATGGTTTTATAATCGCTTGAAACTGATAGTAACTTCCAAGTCTATTTGGATTTTCTCCATATCTTCCGTCTGTTGGACGGCGGGACGGGGCTACATAAGCAACTGACCATGGAGTAGAGTCTAATGAGCGAAGAAAAGTGGCTGGATGAAAAGTTCCGGCTCCAGCTGGAATGTCATAGGGCTGCACGATATTGCACCCTTGTTTCATCCAAAATTCTTGTAGTTTTAGTAACATCTTGCTAAAAGTTATCATAATTACCTCTTAAATAAATTGCGAAATTATACCTAAGATGTGAGTATCTAGAACTTAAATGCAAGTCCTAATTTTAAATATATGAATCTTTAGTAATTCTTTTAAGAGGGGTTATGAAAAGAAGTATCAGTAAATAAAAATTTTAACACTTCTTAGGTAAAACTACCAGCGAGAAATAAGAGCTAAATTAATTTTAGCATATTGCGGATATGTTGTATTTTCAACGGTAGTAGAATTACTAGAAATTTGAGCAGACAAATCAATTTGCAACCACTTTAGTCCTATCCCGATACCTGCGGTATAAATCAAATCAGCTTTATCAGCCCCGTCCATATTATTCATCAATCCACCACGGATTGCAAACCATGAAGCTGGATGGTAATTAAGACCACCGCCAAGCATTTGACTCTTTAAACTCGATATAAAAGTTTCATTTTTAGTTAAATCCATATCAGCAGCAAATTCTAAAGACTCAAAAATATTATAAGCAACACCGGCTCTTATCATTGGATCAACAGTTACTTTGCTCCCATCAGAAAAATTAAAATCCGGTGAATTTAAATTTTTAGCTACAATTGCCAGCGTAATACCTGTGGAGAATGACGGTTCGTATGCTAAGCCTAAATCAACTCCAAAATTCGTACTTTTTTTCTCCAACTTATTACCTGTACTAGAAGAACCTGAATTATCAATCTTCATTTGTTCTAAATAAGCATTGCCTTGCATATATTTAAAACTACCTCCAACCATCAGATTCCCGCCACTGAGTTCAAATTTATACCCATAAGCAACTGGAATTTCGGCTAAAGCAATTCCTTTGGTTTGAACATATGTCTTGCCGTTTGTAATAGCAAATTCAATAGAACTCTGAGTGTATGCTTCGGCGTTACTAAGACTTATACTCCCATCATCACTTAATTTTGCATAAATACCATTATTTTTAAAGATAAGTTCCTTATGTGCTGGATCTACTACAGCAGTAGCCACAATATCAGAAGAAACAAAAATTCCTACGCCAAAACTATTGATCTGTGCTGCAAGGTAAGCTTGTGGAGCTATCTCTAAAGAATCGCCATTCATATTTAAAACAATATTTTTACCCTTAATGAGGTTTGTTGCATCAGCAGGTCTTAAAGCTGTCGCATTATTATTTGCTTTGTCTAAAGTATCAATAAAACCACTATCATCCAGCTCTTTCAAAGATGCGCCAGCACCATGGTCATAAGCAGATATACCCCCACCAATAGATAGTTCACTGTCGTAACTTACTTTTGCCAATAGCGCGGGATTATTGTACGTTGCTATTGAACTCGATGAACTAGCCACCCCGGCACCACCCATTGCCACGGATTTGTAACCTAAAGTTTGAAATTGCATAGCGCTTAGAGAAGTTACATATAAGACTGTTGTAACTGCTGTTACTAATAATTTATTGTTCACTTTTTTTCCTTAAAATATTTTAGGGTATTTTATCTTTAAAAATTTATTTAAACAACCTTACAAACGATATCTCCGACTTCTTTGCTTAGAGAATTTGCGACTACACCACATTTTACCTTTAGTAAAAAGCATATATTATTTCTATGAGACGGAGTTAAACATTCGTAATTTCCCATCCCTTTTGATATAACCAGATCTGCCTTATCAAAGAGTTCTTTTGCATATGAATTTGCACGAGGATAGGTAAAACCCGGAGTATTTACTCCACTATCTACAAGCTCGCACAACTTATCAAATCCAGCTAAGAGTGCTTCTTTCATGGTCACATCATTAATAATTGGATTGCCTCTAACCATGTAGTAATACGTTGCCTTTGGAAACAATTCTTTTAAAGTTTCAATAAACATATAATCAAAGATATGTTCCCCTACGTTATCTCCAATTATAACAACAGTACTAGCAACCGAAAGTTTGCTCTGCAAAATTTTAAAATCATCATGAGCAAATTTTGTATAAAATATCTTTTCAAGTTCTTCTTTTAAATCAAATTCTATCTCAGCTGCTAGGTCTATTACATTTCCTGCAACTGCAATTTTTGTGGCTGTTAATAGTTTGTTTTGGCTTAGAAGAAGTTTTTCTTTTAAAAGTGGTATAAAAGAGAGCGCTTTTTGTGTCGAGAATTCTTTTACTTCATCATAAAGGTCATCTTTGTTCGCGATGTTTGACATCATTTCATAAACATTGGAGGCAATTTCTGGAGGTGTTTGTGAAAAAGAAAAATTTTTACCCATCTCTTCTATCGTGGTTATAATCTCTTTTGAGAGCTCATCAGATGCATGTATAGCCTTGGCTACTTTGACACTTTGATTGATTATACAACCAACACATGCTTCATCAATAAACATTAATTAGCATGTTCTTCTATGGCTTTGTTCCACATAAGTTTGTATTTTCTTCTCATAAACTCTACTTCTTGTTGAGAAAGCTTTAACTGCTCTGTAAGTGTTGCGATAGTTTTTCTATCTTCATCGTAAAGTTCTTGTAATGAAGAAAGAGCTTCTCTTAGAAATGCATTTTCATTTTTAACCGATATAATTGTTTCATCTTTTGCATCAAGAACTTTTTCATGAAGGTTTATGATAGTGCCTATCGTTTTTTCAACAAACTGTGGCTGAACCAACATTTCGGTTGTATTATGAGCAGAAAGAACTCTTAACTGAGCAGGAACAACTTCCTGAGAACCTTTTGATGGATCTATATACCTAACGCCATCTTCAATTTTTACAGTAAGTTTTCCATGGTCACATAAATCATCAATCGCTGAAATATCCAGACCTGTTAGCTCACTATACTCTTCATCACTCATCCACTTCATAATACCACCTTTATTTAAGAAAAAGTTTTATTTGCTAATAATCGTCTCTATCTCTAAAGAATCCATCTCAACTTTTTTAGCTTTAGCTATACGATCTTCTTTTAATTTCACAGACAATTCTTCATTATCAAGTGCCAAAATCTGCATTGCCAAATAAGCAGAGTTAATAGCTCCTGCTTTTCCTATTGCCACTGTAGCAACTGGCATTCCAGCCGGCATTTGCACAGTTGAAAGAAGCGCATCTATTCCAGCGAGTGCTGAGGCACTCATTGGAACACCAATAATTGGTTTAACAGTTTTAGAAGATAGAACACCGGCTAAATGTGCAGCCATACCCGCAGCAGCAATAAATACCTGAGCTCCCTTAGTTTCCGCAGTTTGAATATAGTCTTTAGTTCTCTCAGGTGAACGGTGTGCTGAAGAGATAACTAATTCATAATTAACACCAAATGCTTCTAGTGTATCCGAGCAAGACTTCATTACCTCAAAATCACTTCTACTTCCAATAACTATTGATACAAATTTCATTTAATCTTTTTCCTTATGTTTTATAATTTTATTATTATACACTTTTTTTATTTTTTTGGATAAGTTCCCATATCATGGTGAGCAGGTATTCTAAAAAAAGTATATGATGGGAACTTAGTTGGCAGGACTATGGGATTAACATTCCCGCTATGAATCTCCTCCCACACTTTTCCTTTTTCTGAGAGTAGCTGCTTTAGTTGCATGTAAAATCTTCCATCTTTCTCATAAGTTGAACCGGTTTCATTGTCTACTGTCTCTATTTTTGAGCCAAATGGTGCAACAACCTCTAATTCATCATTTGGCAGAGTTGTATACTTACATAGCATATGAGTTCCCTCTTCATTTACGATGCCGCTCACTTGATGTGTTCCAAGTTGCATGGTAAAATCCAAACTTTGAGTATCATGCTTCTCAAATGGACGGGATATTAAATAAGCGTCTGTGTAGCCACGATTTTGTAAAGACTGCAGCTCATACTGATATTTTTCAACATCAACTTTATCTTCATAATAATCATCAATCGCCATGCGATATGCTTTTGCAGTTGTAGCAGCATAATAAGCCGTTTTTGTACGCCCTTCTATCTTAATAGAATCAACGCTGCCGCTGTCTAAAATCTCTTTAAGATGAGAAGCTAAGTTCAAGTCCTTTGAATTCATGATATAAGTCCCGACACCTTCTTCCTCTTCAAGTCTAAAGAGTGTGCCAGTATCAGGGTTTGCAGCATACATTTCATAAGGAAATCTACAATCATTTGCACAGCTACCACGATTAGGCACACGTCCACTTTGAAGTGTTGAGATAAGACATCTGCCACTATAGGCAAAACACATAGAGCCATGCACAAAAACTTCCAATTCTAAATCAGGAAGCTCTTTTTTTATCTCATTGAGGTCTCTAAGTGAGATTTCTCGAGCTGTGATTATGCGGGTAGCACCCATCTCATGATAAATTTGGGCATCTAAAACATTCATCACATTAGCCTGCGTAGACAAGTGAAGCGGCATTTTCGGGGCAAGATCATGACAAAGTTTTAAAACGCCTGGAGTTGCTACTATAAAAGCATCTGGTTGTAAGTCAGCCATAGCAATTATATGTTTTTTTAGAAGATTTAGCTGGGAGTTAAATGGAAAACCATTTATGGTTACGTAAACTTTTTTACCTCGCGCATGGGCATAGTCAATACCTTCCTTAAACTCTTCCATACTAAACTCTTTACCAGAGCGTATACGAAGGGAAAAGTGACTTACACCGCCATAAACGGCATCAGCACCAAAGTCAATCGCTATTTTTAATTTTTCTAGATTTCCTGCAGGAGAGAGAAGCTCTACTTTTTTCATATTTATTCTCATTGTATGTCAAGGCCGTTCTAAGGCTTTAGACGAAATTTTATGAAATTTTAGCCAAAAGAATTGGTATATGGTTTAAAAATAAAAACTACTGTCCAAACTGAGCTAACAAGGCTTCAATATCATCTGTAGAAGCCACATCATTATGTGTGTCACCCGCTATATGGGTAGCTGAACCAACACGTTTATCATCATCAACTTTACCTTCAAACAATGTATTCATATATTTAGAAAGTGCCCGCATAACGTTTATAACCCTTTCAATTTTTTGACGATGGATATCTTGGTACTGCATTATGTCCATAACACTCATGATAGCATTGCCACTCTCTTGAAGCGTTTCCAAAGCAGTATTTGCATCCTCTAATGCTCCTTCATTTTGTGCAAGAGAAGTTCTAAACGCTTCAACTTCCGGAAATTTAGCATTCAAAGTAGTAAAAAGTTCAATATTGACTGTTAGCGTATCTACAATTCTTTGAAGATTTTCTTCTTTATCCATCATTTCATTGCTAATGCCCTCGATAATGTCAAAAATCTCGCTAGCTTTTTCTTCACTCTCTTTTGTTACATCATCTAACTGATGGACCATTTTATTTTCATCTGTAGCCGGCAAAGGCCATTGACTCGCTGTTTCATCGTTGTAGCCTTCTGGATAACCTTTTAATTTTTCATCCTCAGCATCCTCAGAAACTTCGCCTTCTACATCACTTTCTTCTTCAGTTGTATCCAATTCATCCATTTCACCGCCCATCAAAGCATCTAATTCTTCTTGAGTCATAAAAATTGCTCCATTTTTCGAAATTCGTTAAATTAATCATTTGCCACTATAATATCATAAAAAGTATAAAGATGAGAAAATATGATTGTTGATTTACATAACCACACTTCACTTTGTAATCATGCTGAGGGTAAAATTTCTGAGTACATCGATAAAGCTATAGAAGCAGGAACTAAATACTTTGGTTTTTCAGATCATGCACCCATGGACTTTGATCCAAAATACCGCATGACATTTGAGCAAATGAAGAGTTACGAAACAGATGTATTATATGCCAAAGAAAAATATAAAGATAAAATAGAAATATTACTGGGTTATGAAGTTGATTTCCTTACTAATCACATGGATAAGAGAATTTTGAATGCACAAGTCGATTACCTAATAGGCTCTGTCCACTTCATAGATGAATGGGGATTTGATAATCCCGAATTTATAGGAAAATATGAAGATGAAGATATTGACGAAATTTGGCAGAAATATTTCAACACTATAGAGGAGATGGCAAAAAGCGAATTGTTTGACATTGTTGGGCACTTAGACCTTATAAAGGTTTTTAAATTTATGCCAAAAAAAAGCATCTCAAGCATAGCAAAAAATGCAATGCAAGCCATTAAAAAAGCAGATATGGTTCTGGAGTTGAATGTAGCTGGATTAAGAAAACCAATTGGTGAGGCTTATCCATCCATAGAATTACTTCAAATGGCACATGATTTAGACATACCAATTACTTTTGGCTCGGATGCTCATAAACCACAGCAGGTATCTCTCTATAGCGATGAAATTCAAAAGATGGCTAAAAGCGTAGGCTATACACAGTGCGCTGTCTTTAAAAACAGGAAAAGAAAGTTAATTAACTTTTAGTGTTTACCATCCACATGGAAAAAATATTCAGATAGTTCCAAAATGATTCAATATATTCAGGATTAATACCTTCGTCTTCCAAAGCCTCTAAAAGAGGTCTATAAAGCCCAAGCCATATTTTTCTTCCTTTTTCATCTATTCGAAAAGGGGCATGGCGTCCAACCATTTGATGCTCTCCTCGTGTTTGAGTAAAATAATCAGGTCCTCCTGAAATCTCAATTAAAAAGTCAGCCGCATGTTTTTGAGCTTCTGCAAAATCCTCATCATCAAATACAGGAAATAAGAATGCAATATCACTAGTTTTTATTGATTCATAATGTTCAAAAACCAATTTCCTAAGTTTTTCTTCACCCACTTCATGAAAAAATCCCGGATGCGGCTTAGCAACTGCCGGTCTAACGCCAATCTCTCCATCTGTTATATTTAAATTCATATAAAACCTCTACAATAATTTTCCATAATTCTATAGCAAGCTTTGTTATATTCACATAAAATATCTCTAAATCATTGAATCTAAATTATGCAGTAGATATTTCTTAAAAATAATTTATGCTTGTACTTATAGAAATATTTAGTAAAAGATTAAGCCCCCTTATTGGTGATGTAAGTTTTTTAATGAATGCCCTCCCAGTGCAATGATGAATGAGTTTTTTAATTTCTTAAACTGCATAATTCGGGTTAAACATTAAGTAATCTTATATTTTTTATAAAAATAAAAATAAATAAAAATTCAAAAATCGATTTACTAAAGAGTTTTTAATGATTACATTTGTATAATGCTTCCATATTAATTATCAAAAGGAAATAAACATGAGTAAATATATAGAACTGACTGGTGCTAATTTTGAAGCAACACTCGCTGAAGGCGTATCCTTAGTAGACTTTTGGGCTCCATGGTGTGGACCTTGTCGTATGATTGCACCAGTAATCGAAGAGTTGTCTGAAGACTATAATGGAAAAGCAAATATCTGTAAAGTAAATACAGATGAGGAGCAGGACATTGCAGTTAAATTCGGTATTCGTTCTATTCCAACTATCATGTTCTTTAAAAATGGTGAAATGGTAGACCAAATTGTTGGAGCACAATCAAAACAAGCTTTAGCAGCAAAAATAGACGCTCTTTTAGCGTAATTTTAAAAAGAGAAGCGTAGTGGCAAGAAGAGGCGGAAAAAGCCTCTTATCTTTATCTACTCTTCTTGCTTCATTTTTTGGTGCAGCTATGATAGCTGTCGCGTTTGCCTACTTCAACTACAAATTTTCAGAGTACAAATTTATTAATTTTAAGGAATGGATTTTCTATGAAAAAAAAGACATATTTGTCCCTCACGCAGATAAATATATAGTAGTGTTTTACAGTTCTAAAGAAAATGGCACAATGGAGCAATTAGCCAATACAGACCTCAATATTCCTATCCTAGCTATAGACTATTACAATCAAGTGAGAGAAAATACTGACAATACAACCTTTTTAAGAAGTGGAACACAAAATTCTCTTCATTTTATTCAAAGATTCAATATCTACGAATCCCCATCTATTTTTTTTATAAAGAAATCAAAAGAGTCTCTTTATAAACAAGATAGTATGATACGCAAATTAGACAACTTGAAAGAGTTGTCAAAACAAGTGAACTCACTATAACTTAAGACAGAGGAATGAATTAATGATATTAGATTGTGCAATTGTAGGCGGTGGACCTGCAGGACTTACTGCAGGATTATATACAACTCGCGGTGGTTTAGAAAATGTTACTATGTTTGAAAAAGGGATGCCTGGTGGTCAAATCACGCTGAGTTCTGAAATTGAAAATTATCCTGGTGTCACTGGTGAAATAACAGGTATGGATTTGATGATTCCTTGGCCGGAGCAGTGTCAAAAATTTGGTCTTAAACATGACATGGTTGAAGTAACTCGTGTTAGCAAAGATGGTGATGTTTTTAAAATATACAAAGGTGACGGAACGGTTTCTCAGGCGCATAGTGTAATCATCGGTACTGGTTCATCACCTCGTCGGGCAGGCTTTGCTGGAGAAGATCAATTTTTTGGTCGCGGAGTAAGCACCTGCGCCACATGTGATGGTTTCTTCTACAAAGGTAAAGAAGTTGCAGTTATTGGTGGTGGAGACACAGCTCTTGAAGAAGCTCTCTACCTTGCCAAAATATGTAAAAAAGTGTATCTTATCCATAGACGTGACACTTTCCGTTCAGCTCCAAATACAGTCGCTAGAATAAAAAGAACTGAAAATATAGAGCTAGTTTTAAATTCTATTCCTGATGAAGTTTATGGGGATAAAATGGGCGTAAATGGGTTGAAGGTTAAAAACAAAGATGGAGAAATCCGTGACATTACAGTGCCTGGAGTGTTTACTTTTGTAGGCAACAATGTAAACAACCAAACCCTTATCCAAGAAGATGGCAGTTTTTTATGTGATATGAATAAGCAAGGTGAAGTTATAGTTGACATTAGTATGAAAACTTCAGTTCATGGGTTGTTTGCAACAGGAGACATGCGTATAGCAGCTCCTAAACAAGTTGTCAGTGCAGCTGGTGATGGTGCAGTTGCAGCTCTTCAAGCTATAGCTTATGTTGATGAGTTATTAAACGCATAATCATAAATAATTCAATCGCGTAAATAAATGTAATGGTCCCCTCCTAGAGGTGCCCTAACGATAAGCAGGTAAAGGAAATTCTGGAACTAAACCCTGATAATACTTTTTGCTAAAGCAAAAATGTATTGACTTCCTTGAGCTTCATAAATAAATGGGAAAAGATTCCCTTAACTTTGTTAAATAAATGAAAGGAAAATGATGATGATTAAAGTCGGTGTATTCGGTGCTAGTGGAAGAGTTGGGAAACTCTTACTTGAAGATTTAAAAATTACGGAGAGTATGAGCATCAGTAGCGTTTATGTACGTTCGAGTTTAGATTTTTCTATAGACCCATCTGTTTTGGTGACTTCAGATATGAAATCTTTTCTAAATGCTTGTGATGTAGTCATTGACTTCTCCCTTCCTGAAGCTTGTGAAGCTTTACTAGAACAAGCTATTAAAACTCCTAAGCCTTTAGTTGTAGGAACCACCGGTTTGAGCCAGCACCAATTAAATCTTCTTAAAAATGCAAGTGAATTAATGCCGGTATTATACGCTACTAATATGTCATTAGGTGTTGCACTCTTAAACAAGCTTGTTTATCAGGCGTCTGCTGCATTAGAAGGCTTCGATATAGAGATAGTGGAGATGCACCATAAACATAAAAAAGATGCCCCTAGTGGAACTTCTCTTACTTTAGGTGAGTCAGCGGCCAAAGGTCGTGGATTAGATTTGGATAAGGTTAGAATAAGTGGTAGAGATGGAAATATTGGACAAAGAACAAAAGATGAAATTGCAGTTATGGCACTTAGAGGTGGAGATATTGTGGGTCGCCATACCGTTGGTTTTTACAATGATGGTGAGTTTTTAGAACTTAACCATACGGCAACATCAAGAAATACTTTTAGCAAAGGTGCAATTAGAGCCGCAGGATGGTTACATGCAAAACCACAAGGCCTATACAGTATTAGTGATTGCCTAGAATTATAATAAATATAAACTTTGTTTTACTTTGTTTTCAGTATAATCTCACAATTATTTTATAAAGTTTTTATAAGGAAACTGATTTGTTAGAAAATATGAATGAAAAATGCGCTGTAGTTGGAATTTATGGTCACAAAGAAGCTTCTAAATTAGCCTATTTTTCTCTACATGCACTTCAGCATCGCGGTCAAGAGGCAGCTGGAATAAGCTCTTCAGATGGACAAAAACTTCATACCATTAAAGACCGCGGTCTGGTTATGAAAGTCTTTAATGAAGAAAAACTTGCTACTCTAAGTGGAACAAGTTCTGTTGGTCATACAAGATACTCAACTGCAGGCGATGATTCTATTTTAGATGCTCAGCCTGTTTTTGCTCGGTACGACCTAGGAGAAATGGCAATAGTACATAATGGCAATTTTACTAATGCAGAAGAAGTTAGAAATGCTCTTATAAAAAAAGGTGCTATCTTTCAAACATTTATGGATACTGAAAACCTTATTCATCTCATTGCTAAAAGTCAAAAGGACACACTTACAGATAGAATTATTGATGCTGTTCAAAGAATTGAGGGTGCCTTCTCATTGGTATTTTTAAGCAGAACAAAAATGTTTGCAATGCGTGATCGCTTTGGATTTCGACCGCTCAGCCTTGGTAGATTGCCAAATGGCGGTTATATAGTTGCAAGTGAGACTTGTGCATTTGATCTTGTAGGTGCAGAATACATTCGTGATGTGGAGCCTGGAGAGCTTTTGATATTTGAACAAGACAAAGCTCCTATAAGCATTAAAGTTTTTGAGGCAACACCTAAACATTGTATATTTGAATATGTCTATTTTGCAAGACCTGATTCAAAAGTTTTTGGACAATCTGTTTATCAAACAAGAAAAAACATGGGTAAAGAGTTGGCTCATGTTAAACCTGTAAAAGCAGATATAGTTATTCCTGTTCCCGATGGTGGGGTGCCCGCTGCAATTGGTTATTCTCAGGAGAGCGGTATTGCTTATGAGCTTGGCATCATGCGTAATCACTACATCGGCAGAACTTTTATAGAACCGACACAAGAGATGCGTGATTTAAAAGTAAAAATGAAACTATCCCCAATGACAGATATTATAAAAGATAAAGTAGTTATTGTGATTGATGATTCAATAGTTCGAGGAACAACATCAAGAAGAATTGTAAAAATGTTAAAAGAAGCAGGCGCAAAAGAGGTTCACATGAGAATCTCCTCGCCACCAACAACGGATCCATGCTTTTATGGTGTTGATACTCCAAATAAAGACAAATTGATAGCTGCAAATATGAGCGTAGATGAGATATGCCAATTCATTGAAGCAGATTCTTTAGCTTATCTAGATGAAGCAGGTTTATTACGAAGTGTAAATGCAGATGAAGATGAAGACAAATACTGTACGGCATGTTTTACCGGTAAATATATAGTTTAATAGGATTATCTTGGAACAAATTAATACATACGGTGGCTACCTCAAAGATAAGTTTAGTTGCAAAGTCTATAAGGTAGGCATAAATATAGCTGGCTTTACATGCCCAAATATAGATGGAACTGTAGCAAAGGGTGGATGTACTTTTTGTGAAAACGACTCTTTTAGTGCTAGTACCGGTAAAACTCAAGAATTAAAATCTTTCCACCTAAACCTTACATCTAAAGAAAATCCATATTTAGACAAGCAACTAGAACAACTATTCCTTCAATTCAATGCAATTAGTAAAAGACAAGCGAAAGATTATGGAGCCCAAAAATTTTTAGTTTATTTTCAATCTTTTACAAATACTTATGCCCCATTTGAAACTCTCAAAGCTCTTTATGAAAAAGCTTTGTCCTTTCCCAACGTCGTGGGATTGAGTATCGGTACTCGTTCTGACAGTATCACGAACGAGACTCTCGAGTATTTGTCCAAATTAAGTAAGGACAAAGAAATATGGCTTGAATTTGGTATTCAATCTATCTATGATGAAACTCTTGAAAAAATAAATAGAGGTCATGATAGCGCTAATGTTAAAGAGTGGGTTCTAAAATCAAAAGAAGCTGGTTTAAATGTGTGCGGACATCTTATATTTGGCTTACCGGGTGAGACTAAGGAAATGATGTTAGAAACTGCTAAAGAGGCTTACAAGTGGGGAATAGACTCAGTTAAATATCACCCTTTATACGTAGTAAAGAAAACAGCTTTGGCAAATGATTTTACTAATGGAAAATTTGTTCCTATCAGCGAAAAAGATTATCTTGATGTTTTAGTGAAAGCTCTTCAAATAAAACCAAAAAATGTCAATGTTCAAAGAGTAACAGCAGGAATAGATAATGATTCGCTACTGGGTCCATCATGGTGTAAAAATAAAAATGCTCAAATTAAAAATATAAATCAAGCATTGAAATCTATAGGGCTAAAATATTAATATTAACTAATGCCCATAGACTTTTGCAAATTCTGCAACATGTTTAAAATAAGGCGGATAGTCAAAATAAACTCTAAAAGACTCAGCCGTGCCAGGTTTTAAATTTTTAGCCACTACAAATTTTTTCACAATAGTTTGAGGTTTATATAAAATACCTGCACCCTGACCAAAAAAATCCATAAAACCACTAGGACTAAAAAAAGAGCCCGCTTTTACATTGCCTGTGGCACGCCCTTTATTAATCAATTTCAGCTCAAAAGTAACTTTACCTATCTCATAATTACCTTCATTTTTAACTATACCTGTATACACAACTTTTTCAATATTTAATAATCTTTTACTTTTCATCTTATACAAACTTACTACTTTTGTATATTTATCAACAATAAAAAAAGAAAATGTACCTACAAGTAGTGAAACTAAAGTCACAGATATAATCATTTGAATTTTTAATTTTTTATTCTTCTGTTGTATTGATGCGTATAATCCGACTAAGAGAAATAATATAGTAAGAATTATGACAATATAATGCCAAATCGTCAATAAAGTAATCATTTGCAATTCCCTCCAATAGAGATATTATAATCATTCTCATAAGTAAAAGGCTCAATTATTACCTTAAACTCTCTTATCTCACCTTTGTTTATCCCTGTTTCAAAGATTGACATACTGCTCAATGGCTTAAATGGATATATCAAATCTTTAATTACATTTCCAGTAATCTTGTATGCACTTGCAGTTATCTTACAACTTTTGAAATCAAACTTTGATTCATTTGTAAGAGTTCCTTTGACTACTATAGCCTTTACAAAAGTTAATTTTTTTTGACTTATGAGTTCAATAGAATTTTTAAATAAATACTGATGCATTTTTATGTAACCGAGCGTTGGTCCAAGAAATAAGATAGCGAAGGATACAAGAATAAAGAAGATGGAGAGTCCTACTTTTCGCTTCAATAAAAGGCTTAAAACTACAAATAAGATAAAAAGTACGAAGGAACTAGCAAATAAAATATAATCATAAGTGATTAAATTTTGAATAAATGCAGTTATTTTTTCTTTCATGATTTTCTTGAATTCTTTTCTACGATACCACTCATATTAAAACGGCGTGAGAGCTCTTGTTTAATACGATCTGGAGAAATATTTTTTGCAGCAAGTGCTACTAGCATATGATAAGTCAAATCTGCAGCTTCGTATATCATCTCACTTTCATCATTATCTTTATAAGCAAAACTAAATTCACCAGCTTCTTCTACAACTTTTTTAAGTATCGTATTATCCCCTTTGGCAAAAAGCTTTGCTGTCCAAGATGATTCTGGATCTGCATTTTTTCTCTCTTGGATTGTATGGTATAGTGTATCTATAACTCCATACATAGCATGAGAGCTTACTTCCACATCTGATGTCACGCTCCCACTCTCTAGCTCTGTAAAGAAACATGAACGACGGCCTGTATGACAAGCAACACCTTCTTGAGTTACTTTTATTAAAAGCGTATCGTTGTCACAATCTATATTAAAAGAGTGAATTTGTTGAATGTGCCCACTACTCTCGCCTTTTTTCCAAATGCGTTGTTTTGAGCGGGAAAAATAGTGTGCTATTTTCGTAGTAAGTGAAAGAAAAAGTGCTTCTTTGTCCATGTAAGCCATCATAAGAACTTCATTATTAGAAATATCTTGAACAATTACTGGCAAAAGGTCAATCTTTTGCCAGTCAATCTTATTAATTATCTCGTCCATATCTACTTAGCCGTAGTTCTCTGCTTAGCATTTTTCATATCAACCCAAATATTTGGAGTTGAACCACCAGGTGTTAAGAAAATCTTAGCATCTTTGTTTTCACGAAGAGCATCGTTAAACTTACCCTGAGTTTTTATTTGTTCCAACTGTAGTAGCTGAGTAGTTAATGATTTTGAAATCAAGTAGTTCGCTTTTGATTTAGCATCAGCTTCTATTGTTACAGCATCAGCTTTACCTTGTGCTTCAATTCTAGCCTGTTGTGCTGTACCTTGCGCCTGGGCTGCTTTTTTCAGTGCATCTTGTTTGGCTTTTTGAACCTCTTGTTCAGCTTTTTGAACCTCTTGTTTAGCAATCTGCACTCTCTCGATTTGGTCTTTTACTTTTGTGGGTAAGATAATATCACGAAGTTGCACAGACTGTAGTTCAGCTGGAGCATTTTGAAGGCTTGCAACACTTTCTCTAATTCCTTTTTCTATAGCAATTGCAATTATATTTCTTATTTGTGGTAGGGATTCTGCATCATACTTACCGACAACATTACGAACAATATCCCTTACAACAGGATTAATAATTTTATCTTCCCAGCTAAATCCCCAGTTAGAGATAGTCTGCGCAGCAAATTGTGAATTAAGTCTGTATTGAACTGTCAGTTCGATAGAAACAGGTAAGCCACGTTTGTCTAGTACAGTTATGGCTGGTTTTACATTTATTCCAGATGCATTGCCGCCACTCGCTTCTATTTGTGAGGCATAGTTGATGATACGAACTTTTGTATCTACCACATATACTTTTTGAATCACAGGAATAATAAAATGAAGTCCTGGGAGGAGTGCTTGATCCTGATATTTACCATTTGTACTTAAAATACCACGCTCACCCTCCTGAATGATTGTAAAAGGTTTTGCTAAAGCCAATATAATAACAACCGCAATTAAAAAGTAGACTAAACCAGCTTTACCGCCACCAAGATTGAGATCAATATTTGGCATTTTTGGACCATTTCCACCACCATCGCCACCACCGCTAGATTTTTTTCCAAACCCATTATCTTCGCTCTTTTTTTTGTTGAAATAGTCATTCATATCTGATGCCATATCTTCTCCTTAATTTTATTTTATAATAATGAAGGGAACCCTTCACTTATTTGTCACGCTATCCGCTTGGTTTTACATATGCTTTTTAAATGCATATTGCACACGTCCTCGGCACAAAGCCCATCTTCCTAGCTCGATTTACCTTTTGCTCCGTAAGAGGCAAGTTTAGTAGCCTCAGCGGCTTCAGCGAAGCAAAAGGGACTTGTCTCTTTTGCAGACTAATCAATATATGTGAGATAATGCTCATATCTTTTATCACGACCAAAAACTATATCAAAATATGCACTTTGAATTTTTTCTGTCATCTCGCCTCTAGCACCCTTTCCTATCTCTCTTGCATCCACTAAGCGAACCGGAGTTATTTCAGCTGCAGTTCCAGTTAAAAAAGCTTCATCTGCGATGTAAATCTCTTCTCTTGTAATTCTTCTGCGAACTACTTTAATACCCATGTTCTCAGCCATTTCTATAACTGTTTTTTGAGTGATAGATTCTAGTGCATTATCATTTGGCGGAGTGATGAGTTCACCGTCTCTTACCATGAAAAAACTTGCTCCGCTTGCTTCTGCCACATAACCTTGGTCATCAAGTAAAAGTGCTTCATCATACCCGCAATCAATAGCTTCATACTTTGCCATCTGAGAGTTCAGATAATTTCCGGTTGCTTTTGCTTTACCCATGTTCGAAGTGTTTGCAGGGCGTGTCATGGATACAATTTTGAGTTTTATTCCCTTACGCATCCCCTCTTCGCCAAGATAAGCACCCCACTCCCAAGCTGACATGATAGTCTCAACCGGAACATCCTTGTGGTAAATTCCCATAACACCATAACCTAGGAACGCAAATGGACGAAGATATACATTGTCCCCTGTAAACTCATTTTTTTTGATTAACTCTATTTGGGCCTTATTCATCTCTTCAACACTATATGGAATGTTAATTAAAGTCATTTTAGCTGAATCTTTAAGTCTTTTCGTATGGTCATTTAAACGAAATATCGCATACCCTTTATCAGTCTTATAAGCTTTTGTGCCCTCGATAACACCATTTCCGTAATGAATGGTATGAGAGAGCACATGTACCTTAGCATCATCCCAAGCTACAAACTTTCCATTCATCCAAATATATTTCGCTACATTCATTAACATTCTCCAAGAATAATTACATTTAAAAGTTTTGTATTTTACCTAAAAGGATATTTATCTTGTATTAACTAATGTTGTTATAATTATTTTTGCAAAAAGTAAAGCCCTGTGAGTAAGTGCTCAATACTCTTTTATAGCATTGTTTATTTGTATATAAGCTTCTATCGGGCTACTTTCAAAATACTTCAGATTATGTTTTTTTGCGAAATTTTTTGTCATTGTCTGGATTTTTAAAAGATGAAACCTTGGTGCCTTGGGAAACAAGTGATGCTCTATCTGTGTATTAAGTCCACCATAGAACCAGTGAACAAATTTCCCACCGATTAAAGAGCGGCTTGTTCTCATTTGTAGCTCCATCCATGACATTTTTTTTCCCTCTTCTAAATCAAAAACTTCACAACCTAAATGATTTGTAATAAACCCAAATGCAAGCCAAGGTGAAAGTGTAAAATTTAATGTTAAAAAGACAACGATAGCATCACTCATTGCTAGAAAATAAAATATCGTTCCCCAAACCATAGGCCAATGCATAAACATCAAAAATAACTCAGCATAATATTTTCTTTTAAGTGCAAAGCTATATGACTGTACGATAAAAGCCGGATACATAAAAAGCATAGCTCCCCAAAAAACAACATGCTTATATTTTTTCAAAAATTGACTATTTCCTTTATTATTAGGTGTAAAAGCACCGTCTAACGCCATAATATCTTCATCCTTATCTATTATGTTACACCAAGAATGATGATTTATATTATGTTTATAATCCCACCAAGAAGATGAGTTACTTAAAATAAAAGCAGAAAATATGTAGCTCAGTTTCATGGAAAATGATTTATTTCTAAAGTACTGAGTATGAAGGATATCATGTGAAACGAAAACAGCGCGAGTAAAGACTAATGTCATAAAAAGACCTAAAGCCACTGTAGCCAAAATAGGTGGATTCAGTATTTCCCAGAAGTAAGTAATACTAAAAATCATAACCATAGAGATGATAATTGCGAGCATCTCTATGGTTCCACGAACAGGTGTTCTCTCAAGAAGACCAACTGCACGCACCTCAGCTTTCAACTCATTAAAAATATCGGGATAAATAGTTGTGTGCATTATATTCGCCTAAAAAAATTTTTGAATTATAGCCGTTATTTTTTAAATTCACCCATCTAGCTACTAAAAAATTTAGTTTAGCATGTAAAATCAATGATTTGAGAGGCGTCCATTTTATTACAATACCGTTGAGATAAAATAGAAATCATACATAATCAAGAGTAAAATGCATTCCACAGAACAAAATCTAACTATACCTATTTAATATTAGTCGCCCAATACTCTCTAATTGCTGCTTTAGCATCTTGTGTTGGTAGAATGTAACCCAGTTTATTGGCTAATTCCTCTTTTTGTTTGAAAGCATAGTCAAAAAATTTAATAACTTTTTTATTCATTTCTGACTTTTCTACTGGAAGTAAAATGAAAGTTGCTGCAACAAGTGGATATGAAGTGTCTCCCGGCTCCAATACTAACACATCAAAAAAATTATTTTTTTCCGTCCAAACTGCATATTTTGCGGCAGCTTGAAAGTTTTCATTCGTGGCTTTTACCCATTTTCCACTTTTAGTTTGAAGTATAGCTGCGGAGAGATGATTTTGAGTTTTAAACACATTTTCTATATAGCCAATAGAGTTTGGTGTTTGTTTAATAAGGCTGGAGACACCCTCGTTACCTTTTCCGCCTATGCCAACGGCCCAGTTAATTGCTTTACCGATTCCATAACCTTGTTTCCAACTTTGTGAACTTTCACTAAGATAATAAGTGAAATTATAAGTCGTTCCGGACCCGTCTGAGCGATGAATAACAACTATTTTTTCATTTGGAAGTTTTAGATTTTTATTATCAACTACTATTGCAGCATCATTCCATAGAGTAATTTCACCGGCAAATATGCCAGCAACAACACTATTCTTCAGTTTTAATGTTTCATCAGGGATACCAGCGACATTAAGCGCAATTACTATAGAGCCTATAACTGCCGGAAACTGTAAAAGTTTAGCCTTTGTTAATTCTTGTGTAGTCAGAGGTTTATCTGAAGCACCAAAACCTACAATTCTTTGGGTGACTTGTTTAATGCCTCCACCTGAACCAATTGACTGATAGTTTACGATATTTCTTGTGTCTTTTCTATAGTTGTAGGCCCAGTTATAATATAATGAAGCGGGGAAAGATGCACCTGCACCACTAATTTTATCACTTGCAAAAGAAGCACTTGCCAGTAGTAGCGCGAGAGTAAACCGTATCAACATATTGTATCCTTTATATAGTTCTTTTAAAGAAATTATAGGACCCCTACATTACATGGACATTACAAGTTAGTAACCTATTAGTAACAAAAAATTTCTATAATCGTAAACTTTTTAATAAGGATAGAAAATTTGAGTATTCTCTTAGATAAACTCTTCGCGTATTTAACAAAATTTATGGCCATTGCCACACTGTTTATAGTTGCTTTAATTTTTACTGTACTTTTTCAGCATTCACTAGAAGCCATACATACTTATGGTTTTGATTTTTTAACTACGGATGTATGGGCACCTAATTTAGGAAAATTTGGTGCATTACCCGCTATATACGGTTCAATTGTATCGACTTTTTTAGCCATGTTATTTGCCATACCACTGGCCATAGGTGTTGCAATATTTTTAAGCGAGATTGCACCGGTAAAACTTAAAGCACCGGCTGGCGCTTCTATCGAGTTATTAGCAGCGATTCCATCAGTTATTTACGGTATGTGGGGGCTTTTTTACTTTGTGCCAATCATACGAGACACCTTTGGCGGCATAGGTATCAGTATGTTAACGGCAGGGATTGTGTTATCAATTATGATACTTCCATTTATGGCAGCTGTTGCCAGAGATGCTATGAACACGACTCCGGACATACTTAAAGAATCAGCCTACGCACTTGGCGGAACTAAATGGGATGTGATAAAAGATGTCATCATTCCGTACGCAAAAAGTGGAATAATCGGCTCAGTAATTTTAGCACTTGGTCGTGCTATTGGTGAGACAATGGCAGTTACTTTTGTTATGGGTAATGTTCATAAAATCTCTTTAGACCTGACCGCGCCGGCTACCTCTATACCGGTAGCACTTGCAAGTGAATTTACGGAAGCTGATGGCAGTCTTTATTATTCATCTCTTTTTGAATTATCACTCATCTTGCTGGTTATAAGCTTTACCATAATATCAATAGCTAAATTTTACTTCTTACGACGAAAAAGGGCTCAATAATGACTCATACTCAAAAAAGAATAATTATTAATGCCGTATTAATGACACTTTCAACTCTCTCAGCAATAATTGGAATGGGGTTTTTATTTTGGATTTTAGGAGTTCTCATTGCCAACGGGGTTGAAGCGCTCAGTTGGCATATTTTTACAAATGAAGGTGCACCTCCAGGTTATGCAGATGGCGGATTAAAACATGCCCTCATCGGTCAGCTTTACATCGTAGGTGTTGCAACACTCGTAGGTGTTCCATTTGGTATATTTGCAGGAACATATCTTAGTGAGTATGGACAAAAATCCAAACTAGCTGAAATTATTCGTGATATTTCAGACATTATGATGAGCGCTCCTAGTATTGTTATAGGTGCCTTCGTATATGCTGTAGTAGTTGTACCAATGGGGCACTTTAGCGGCTGGGCTGGTTCTATTGCCCTAAGTATAATTATGCTGCCTATCATTTTAAGAACTACTGACGATATGCTTCAGCTTGTTCCTTCAACCTTGCGTGAAGCTGCTTTTGCTCTTGGTGCACCTAAATATAAAGTAGTCACGCAAGTAGTTTATCGAGGGGCAAAAGCTGGAATATTAACAGGCATACTACTTGGTATAGCCCGCGTGGCTGGAGAAACTGCTCCGTTACTTTTCACTTCCTTTAATGATAACTTTTTAAATACGAATATGAATGAACCTATGGCGTCACTCACAGTCACCATGTTTAATTATGCTACTTCTCCCTACGAGGATTGGCAAAAGCTCGGGTGGGCGGCCGCATTTATATTAAGTATGTTTATTTTAGGTCTGAATATTTTAGGGCGACTAATTTTACTAAAAAAGAGAGGCAAATAAAAAATGGCAACAATTATAGATATAAAAGAAGAAAAAGCATTAGTCGTTAGAGATTTTGAGTTTGCTTATGCCGGGGCCGATGAGCCAACCATCAAAAAATTAACCATGCCTATTGCAAAGAACAGTATTACGGCACTCATTGGTCCTTCTGGCTGTGGCAAGACGACGCTTTTAAGAAGTTTTAACCGCATGCATGATTTATATCCCGGAAATAAGTATAAGGGAGAAATTCACTTTAAAGAAAGAAATATCTTGGATAAAAATGAAGATTTAATCAATTTAAGAGTGCAAATAGGGATGATTTTTCAAAAGCCAACTGCTTTTCCCATGAATATTTTTGACAATGTTGCTTATGGCTTAAAACTTAAAGGTATAAAAAATAAAACCGAATTAAATGACCGTGTAGAAAAAGCGCTTAAAGATGCCGCTCTTTGGAGTGAAGCAAAAGATAGACTCAAGCACGATGCAAACGGTTTGTCCGGTGGTCAACAGCAAAGACTCTGTATTGCCCGTGCTATTGCTGTTGAACCGGAGGTTTTACTTTTTGATGAACCAACTTCTGCACTAGACCCGATTTCAACTTCCGGAATCGAAGAGTTAGTGGTAGAACTCAAAGAAAAGGTGTCAGTCATTATAGTAACACACAACATGCAACAAGCCGCCAGAGTTAGTGACTATACCGGCTTTATGTACATGGGAGAACTTATAGAGTTTGGAGTTACCGAGGATATGTTTGTAACACCTAGAGAAAGGTTAACAGAAGAATATATAACTGGAAAATTTGGTTGATTTTATCCCGAATTGTACAATAGATATTTCTAAAAATCGTTTATGCTTGTATTTTAAGAGGTGTTTAGTAAAAATATTAAGCCACCTTACTGGTGGTGTCAATTTTTAATGAATGCTCCCAGTACAATGATGAATGAGTTTTTTAATTTCCTATTGCATAATTCGGGTTTACTATACCAATCAAAACTAAAATTACAGGAGACAATGTGTCATTAAAATACAACAAACAAACAGAAGATATTAAAAATAATATGCTAACTCTTTTAGAAAATATAACACAAGCCAATCGAATATCTCTAGATGCTTACCTAGAGAAGGACTTGGCTCTTTTTAATAATGTTCAAGAGATGTTAAAGAATATACAAGAGCAAGCCAACACTATTGATAATGATATAATAAAGACTTTTGCACTGTATGGTCCTGAGGCAAATGAACTTCGAACTTTAATTGCATTCTTAAAAATGACAAATGAAATCGTTAGTATTGGTGAAGGGGTAAAAAAATATTCTCGTAGAATGCAGGAACACTCCCAAAGTGAATGTAATTTAGAAGAACTCAATGGAACAATAATTCAACTTCATAAGAGTACGCTAAATGCTCTTGTATACACTGTAGAATGTTTTAAAAACCTAGAAACATGTTCTGTTGATGACCTTTATAGAAAAGTGATGATAGAAGAGAGTAAAAATGATGATTTTTACTCTCTTCTTGAAAAAGACATCATGGGTATAATTATAAGAGAGAAAGAACTTGCCACTGAATATGTGAGGATTTTAAATACCCTGCGCAGACTTGAACGTTCATGCGATCGTTCTGTAAATATAGCCAACTTAATGCTATTTGCTAGAAATGGTGGATTACTGAGCCAAAATAACTAAGTAATTGTAAAATCAGTTTTTACAGATATAACTTTTAGAAACAAATATGTTACATGATTAATTTTTAGGCATATTTGAGTATTTTATTTTAAGTAAATCAGATATACTAAGCGTTAAATTAAAATTCAGGAGAGATGAATGGGGAAATTTGTTAATAACGTAGAAGAGTTTTTTACTTTTTGTGAAGAAAATGATGTTCAATTCGTAGATTTAAGATTTACAGATATTAAAGGCACATGGCACCATGTTACTTATCGCATGAGTGCTGTAAATAGTGGAAATTTAGAAGCAGGCTTCCCATTTGATGGATCTTCTGTGGATGCTTGGCAGCCAATCAACAAATCAGACATGCTACTTAAGGCTGATGCGACAACTGCTTTTTTGGATCCATTTACTGCAGACCCGACTGTAATTCTTTTTTGTGATGTTTACGATATTTACAAAAATCAAGCCTATGAAAGATGTCCTCGTTCAATCGCTAAAGCAGCACTTAAACATGCTGAATCTTTAGGTATAGCCGATGCTGCATATTTTGGACCAGAAAACGAATTCTTTGTTTTTGATAATGTTACATTTGTTGACAACATGAATGAAGCTGGATACAAGGTAGACACAGAAGAAGGTGCTTGGAATTCAAATACAAGTTATGATGATGGTTACAATACTGCTCATAGACCTGGAACAAAAGGTGGTTACTTTCCAGTAGCTCCTACAGATTCTGCAGTTGACATGAGAGCTGAAATGATGCAAATCTTAGAGCAAGTTGGTCTTGAAGTTGTTCTTGGTCACCATGAAGTTGCACAAGGTCAGCATGAAATAGGTATCGTTTTCTCCGATATAATCACTGCGGCTGATAATGTTCAAAAATATAAATATGTTGTAAAAATGGTAGCTCACCTAAATGGTAAAACTGCTACATTTATGCCAAAACCTATGTTTGGTGACAATGGAAATGGTATGCATGTACACCAGTCATTATGGAAAGATGGTAAAAATCTTTTCTATAAGCAAGGTAATTATGCAAACATAAGCGAAATGGGACTTAACTATGTTGGCGGTATTTTTAAACATGCTCGTACAGTTGCAGCGTTTACCAATCCAACAACAAATTCATACAAAAGATTATTACCGGGATTTGAAGCTCCAAGTGTTTTAACTTACTCTTCTCAAAATCGTTCTGCATCTTGTCGTATCCCTTATGGTGCCGGTGAAAAAGCTACTCGTATCGAGATGAGATTCCCAGATTCAACTGCTTGTCCATACCTTGCATTTTCTGTTATGATGATGGCCGGACTTGATGGTATTCAGAACAAAGAAGTTCCAATCGGTCCTATGGATGAAGATTTATATGAGCTTTCTTTAGATGAAATTCGTGAAAAAGGCATTCCTCAAATGCCTCATACACTTCGTGGAGCATTAGAATCTCTCGTCCGTGACAATGATTTCTTAAAACCTGTATTTACTGATGACTTTATCAATGCTTATCAGCACTATAGATTTGAACGTGATGTTTATCCAGATGAAGGTCGCCCAACTCCTTATGAATTTAAAACTACTTATCAGTGCTAAAAACTCAAATATGTTAACCTATTTTTCCCGCATTATGCGGGAAAAATCGTCTTCTTATTCTTCTTTTTTAAAACAAACCAATTTTATATATTTTTTGCTATAATAAGTTAAATTTCAAGTAAGTTGAGCATAAATGGAAAAAGATATCAATCAGGATTTAATTAATGACATTATTGCTTTATCTGAGCAAAATAGTGAAAGATTAAATGCAAATATACATCAGTTAATTGAAATTTATAAACAACAGACACAAGAGATTCAAACATTACTCAAACAAAATGATTTTTTTATTAAACAATGGGATAAACGAAATATCTTAGCTCAAGAAAAAGATGTGACAAGGGATAAATTGCTAGAACAGCAATCAAGACTAGCCTCCATGGGTGAAATGATTGATGCCATTGCCCATCAGTGGAAACAGCCGTTAAATTCCTTTAGTATGATAAGCGATATGCTCAAAGAAGATTTTAAACATGACATAGTTGACCAACATTACATTGATGATTTAGATGCAACATGCCATCTGCAGATTGATTTTATGGTAAACACTTTAAATGAATTTAGAACTTTTTTTCGCCCATCAACTCAAAATGAAACTTTTTTTATACAAGACTCCTTAGACAGTGTTCAAATACTTATGAAGGATGAATTGCTTTCTCAAAATGTCTACTTAAATCTCCAAGTAGATAAAAATATCAAAATAAATGGTAATAAAAATGAGTTTAAACATCTCTTTATAAACCTAATCAATAATTCGATAGATGCTTTTAATGAAAAAAAAATAGATGTAAGAGAAATTTTTATTAGATGTTACCGCGAGAATAACTCTCTATATATAGAGGTGGAAGATAATGCCGGTGGGGTAGACGAGAGTGTCCTTAATGAAATATTCAAACCCAATATAACAACAAAAGGAGAAGGCAAAGGTACTGGCATTGGCTTATACATGTCTTCGCTGATTGTAAAAAAGAACAGTGGAAGTATTAATGTTCATAACTCAGAAAATGGTGCTTTTTTTACAATAACTTTACCCCAAACAACTAAATCCTAAGCTAAATTCATCCGATAACCATAAATTTGATATAATTGCGAACTTAATAACAAATGTAAGAGTGTGTTATTATAAATTTCAAGTTTAAAGGATTCACTATGAATAGAATTCCACAGGGAAAATACAAGCCCTATCCAGCAATAGATATGCCAAATAGAAAATGGCCAAATAACAGCATTACAAAAGCTCCAATATGGTGTAGTGTAGATTTACGTGATGGTAATCAAGCACTTGTCAACCCTATGAATATGGAAAAAAAACTTGAACTTTTTGCACTCTTATTAAAACTCGGATTTAAAGAAATAGAGGTTGGTTTTCCATCCGCTTCTAAAGTAGAATTTGATTTTTTACGCCGTTTGGTTGATGATAAATTGATACCTGATGATGTAAAGATACAAGTACTTGTTCAAGCTAGAGAACATCTTATCGCTAAAACTTTTGAGGCACTAAAAGGCGTCAAAAATGCAACTGTGCATATCTATAACTCAACTTCAACAGCACAAAGAAAAATAGTATTTGCAAAATCCAAAGAGGAGATTATTGCACTTGCCTTAGAAGGTGTTGATTTAGTTAAAAAGTATGAAAAAGGGCATGACGGAAAAATTTTCTTAGAGTACTCTCCTGAAAGTTTTACCGGGACTGAATTAGAATTTGCAGCGGAGATTTCAAATGCGGTAACTTCAAGATGGGGAATTAGTGATAAGCGAAGGGTTGTCATAAATTTACCGGCAACTGTTGAGATGTCAACTCCAAATATCTATGCCGATCAAATAGAATGGATGAGTGAACATTTAGATAACCGTGAAAATATTTTAATCTCCACTCACACTCATAATGACAGAGGCACCTCAGTCGCAGCTACAGAATTGGCACTTTTAGCAGGAGCCGATAGAGTTGAAGGTACCCTTTTAAGTAATGGAGAGAGAACAGGAAATGTTGATATTATAACTTTGGCATTAAATATGACATCTCAGGGTCTTGAATCTGGGCTTGACTTTTCAAACATCAATAAAGTTTTAGAGATAGTAGAGCGATGTACGGAATTACCAACACATCCTAGACATCCATATGTCGGTGAGTTAGTTTATACTGCATTTTCAGGTTCACATCAAGATGCTATAAATAAAGGTTTGGCGTATCAAAAATCTAAAAAAGATCCGTTTTGGGAAGTTCCATATTTACCGATAGATCCAAAAGATGTGGGAAGAACTTATGAGAGTGTCATAAGAATCAATTCACAATCGGGTAAAGGCGGGATAGCTTATATTTTAGAAAAGAACTATGGCTATCAACTTCCAAAAGCTATGCACCCTGAAATTGGTCGTATAGTTCAGTCCATGACTGACAAAGAAGGTAGAGAGTTAGAGCCTAAAGAGATTTTAAAAATATTTACAGATACATATTTTCATCCAAAAGAACATATATCTTTTATTGATTTTGATGTGTCAGCACATAAAGGTAAAACGGAATGTACATTAACTTATGTATATAATGGCAAAAAAATAGTTGCAACCGGTGAGGGAAATGGTCCTATTGATGCTTGTAGAAATGCTCTAAGAAAAAAATATAAAAATAAATTTAGTATTAATTCTTACTATGAACATTCTTGCGGTGTTAAAAGTTCCGCAAAAGCTATAGCGTATATAGAAGTTCAAACTGCTGAAACTCTTTCATGTTTTGGAGTGGGAGAAGATACTTCAATTGCAACTGCTTCTATTAAGGCTTTATTTTCCGCGCTAAACAGAACGTTTAGCTAAAACACTTTTAAAGTCACAACACACACTATTTTTAGTACCTGGCTCCATTGTATGTAGCTTTAGAGAGTTGTAGGGACACTTGTCCCTACCCCTACGGGGCTTTACTCATTATAGTACGTAAGGTGTTATTTAAGATTTTTCTTTATATCTTTAATAAATTCTGTAATATCATCATGTAAAGCTTGTAAGTCCTCTTCATGCTCAACCTCATCAGCCAGTATTTGGCTTACTAAATCATAGGTTACAATATCTTTATTTCTTGTTATATCAAGAATATTGCTATATGTCTCAATAGCGCACTGCTCACCTTTAATCGCATCTTTTAAAATACTCACCACATCAAAGTCCTTTGGAGCATCGTATCCGCAATTTGATTGTTTCGTCCATTCTTTTGGATGAAGAAGCGGCGTACCACCTAGCTGCAAAATCCTGCCTGCGACCAAGTTCGCATGTCTAAGCTCATCTGCGGAATGAAGGGTTAGCTCTGATATAGCTGCGTCTTTCATAAGTCCTTTTACAACTTTAGCCTCTATAAAATACTGATAATATGCCAACCACTCATCTGCATAAGCTTTGTTTAACAGCTCTATAACTTCTGAAATCTTTATACCCTTAATTATCGAATTCCCAACTCTTGCCATTTTATGCTCCTAATGCTTTTGATACGCCCGCTGCATACGCTGCATCAACTTTTTCAAAAAGTGCCAATTGTCTCTCTACGATACTTTTTGGCACTCCATTCATCGCTTCTGCAATATTACTAAATAACTGTAATTTTTGAGAATCACTCATCAGCCTAAAGAGTGCCCTTGGCTGTGAATAGTAATCATCATTATCTTCTTGATGGTTATATCTATAACCATCGCCATCAACAGAAAATGGCGGTTCTACAAATTTCTTATCTTCAACTGGACCATCAAAACTGTTTGGCTCATAATAAGCATCACTACTTTTTGGTGTAGCAAAGTTCATAGGACCATCCGCATGATAAGTATTGACTTCAACCACTGGGCGATTTACCGGAAGCATTTCATAGTGTGCCCCAACTCTATATCTGTGTGCATCTGCATAAGACATGATTCTTGCCTGAAGCATCTTATCAGGTGACCAGCTGATTCCCGGTACTATATTTGAAGGGCTAAATGCTGATTGTTCAATCTCTGCAAAATAATTCTCAGGATTTCTATTTAACTCAAACTCCCCCACTTCAATCATAGGATAATCTCCATGCGGCCATACCTTTGTCAAATCAAATGGATTAAAAGGTGCTTTTTTGGCTTGTTCGTTGGTCATTATTTGTATCTGAAAATTCCACTTTGGAAAGTTACCGTTTTCGATTGACTCATACAAATCTCGCTGGGAGCTTTCTCTATCTTTTGCTATGACCACTTCAGCTTCTTTATTCGTCATAGTCTCAATTCCTTGAGCTGTTTTAAAATGAAACTTCACCCAAAATCTCTCATTTTTTTCATTAATCAAGCTATAGGTATGAGAACCGTACCCGTTAATATGTCTTAGTGACTTTGGAATCCCGCGGTCTGACATTAAAATAGTTACTTGATGAAGAGACTCAGGAGAAAGTGACCAGAAATCCCACATGGCAGTTGTGCTTCGCATGTTGTTTCTTGGATGTCTTTTTTGAGTATGTATAAAATCAGGAAATTTCATAGGATCTTTAATAAAAAAAACAGGCGTGTTATTTCCAACCAAATCCCAATTACCTTCTTGCGTGTAAAACTTCATAGCAAAGCCTCGCACATCTCTTTCTGCATCTGCCGCACCTCTTTCGCCTGCAACAGTTGAAAAACGGATAAGCATAGGAGTTTCAACCCCTTGTTGTAACATATTTGCCTTGGTATACTTACTGATGTCATGTATAATTTTCAAAGTTCCAAATGCGCCGGAACCTTTTGCATGTACGGTACGCTCAGGGATTCTTTCTCTATTCTGATGAGAAAGTTTCTCAATAAGCTGATAGTCTTGCATAAGTAAAGGACCGCGTGCCCCAGCAGTCAAAGAATTTTGATTGTCACCGACTGGATTTCCACCAGATGTTGTCATAGTTTTTTTCATAATTCATCCTTTTTGTCATTCTTTGCAGTATAAGACAATTAATCTTAAAAGAAAATAGTTGTTTTTTATTATCTTTTGCGAATAACCTCATACAGTAGATTTTTTATTTATTAAAAAGACAAACTCCACTTAAAATAGTATGTGTTCTCAAATCTTCCAAAATCACTTTTCTTGTCTCCGTTTTGTATCAAAGCACCTATGGAAAATAGATTGTAATCATTGAGCGTATAGCTTAAACTTGGCGAGATAAAACGGGATTTTTTGTCGTTAAAACTCTCTATATAAAGAAGTGAGCCATCTAAAAATATATTGATATTATACGAAAGAGTTAGCCCTGTGTAAAACTTTGAATAGACTAGGTTGGATAAAATCTCAGAATCAAGATTTAATAAAAGTTCGTTGTTTGAAAACTTTTGTGAAGAGTAAAATGCTTCAATGACTGCAGTCACACCGTTGACAAAACCATAATCAGCTCCGAGGACAGCTTGATAAAATTCTTTCTCTTCTTTTGTATTCAGGGATACATAAAGACTGTTTTTTATGTATGCGCCCTCACTTCTAAGCTCCACGCCTGTATCTGCCAGATTTCCCTCCACCTCAAAACCAAGCATCTTTGTATCATCAGAACTCACCCCGTCCACAGCAAAATCTGCAAAATCCAAAAATGCTTTGTATCTTGCTCCATACTTAAAGCTATCATCTTTTTTTTGACTGATAACAATACTGACATGTGAAGTATCATCAAGATATCTGGTGTAAGAGATGCCCGCAACTCCAAAAACTTCGTCAGGCTCCAGCGCATAACTTTTTTTTGGATTAAACAAATTTGTTGGTGTCCAGATACGTCCTACTCCCATAGAAATATTTTGAACTCCCACTACAACTCTGTTTTTTCCATCTTCATAACCGCCATAAAGTCTATAGAGTTTTGCATAAGCATTACCCTCATGATAGTCATGAAATGATGTTTGCGTAGAAAAAAATGTATCAGATTTCTGGAGCTTTAAATAATCAAATATATTTGAGTTTGTATAATCATGTCCATAATAGTTCACACCATCAGCAATCAGGGTACAGAAAAATTTATCTTGTTTATAGTCTCCGCGAAATCTCAGTCTGTCATAGTTATAGAGGTAAGCTTTATTGCTGTTTAGCACTTTTAAGCCTTGAGAAATTGTAAAGTTACTGTTGTTTACACTGTAATCAAAATCTGCCATCAGCGCATGTGCAAATAAGAGTAAAAGAAAAACAACTTTTCTAAACATCCACCAGAGTACCGTCATTCAGCTTTATAACCCGTCTTACACTCTCTCTTATGAGTTCATCATGAGAAGCAAATAAAATAATTACACCCTCTTTTTCATTTAACTCTCTCATCATATCCATAAGTTTTTGGGAGTTTTTAGAATCCAGATTTGCGGTCGGTTCATCTGCCAAAATTATTTTTGGTTTTGAAGCAACCGCACGAGCTACAGCGACGCGTTGCTGCTGCCCGCCACTGAGAGCATGTGGAAGAGAACGGAGCTTGTTATCTATCTCCAACATTGAAGCGACTTCTAAAACTCTCTGCTTTATCTCACTTTCACGAAATCCGCGAAGCTTCATAATAAAGCCTATGTTTTCTTCTACACTGAGTACCGGGACAAGGTTATAGGCCTGAAATACGAACCCCATCTCATTCAATCTTATAGCAGTTCTCTCATGCTCGCTCAAAGAGCCTATCTCTTTATCATCCAAAAAAATCTTGCCACTGTCAATGGCGTCAAGCGCACCTATAGCATTTAAAAGTGTAGTTTTACCACAGCCGGATGCTCCGCTAAAGAGTGTAAACTCAGCATTTTCTATAGTTAGGTTTATGTCATTGAGAGCATGAACCTCCCTTGGCTCATCTTTATAAAAGTACTTGTTTACATTTTGCAGTTTTATCATTTGTCAGCCTTTATAACCTCTATAGGGTTTAGTTTTTTTATCTTCCTCAGTGGAATCAACACGCTCAGCACAGATGCACTCATAATTGCAAAAAAGGTAGTTGTAAAATAGGACAACTTGATAGTTCCGTATATAATTGTCTCATATCCCCACATCTCCAAAGCGTCAGCAAATGCACTAAAATCAAGTCCGTAATCTTTTAAATATATCAGTAACACCAAGCCTAAGACAGCTCCGCTTAAAAATCCAAGCAAACCTACAACTATCGCTTCTAAAAATATCTGTAATCTTATGTATTTATACTGCATCCCTATTGAGAGCATTATCCCAAACTCACGGATTCTGTCCAAAACTGAAACATACATGACTCCAAAAATTCCTACAAAAACAACACTCATCACTATGAAAAAAGTTATAGAATTAAAAATAACCATCATATCTTCCATCATCTTCATCATGGGCTGTAACTCAAAAAAGCTCTTCACATCAAAAGAGGAGTATTTTGATTTTAATTTTTCTGAGAGTTTTTTATTTTCACTTTTTAGCGCTATTTGTGTAGCTTCATGTGGTGTCAGTCCTAAAAAAGTGCGCAACTTTTCCAGGTTTATATAGATTGCGCTTGTATCTAGGACTATGTTTGTAGTTTGAACTATTGCCTTGACTTTAAATGCCATAGAGTTTATCTCACCGTTGCTATCCTGCGTTGAAAAAACCACTTTGGAACCGACTTTTAGCTTCAGAGTTTTTGCCAACTCTATCCCTACGATAGCACCGCGCTTGCCAAACTCTATCTTGCCTGATTTTAAAAACTCACTAAATGCTCCGAAATTCTCTTCGGCTTGTAAATCTATACCCCGTATCTGGGCAAAAGATGATTTTCTGGCAGTTGAGGCAAGTCCGTCTGCGCTGATTCTTAAAACTACAGCCTCTACATCCTCTGTATTTTTTAACTCTTTTTGTATCAATTCTGCATTTTTTATTCGATAACGTATATCTCTGTTTATCCTGTAATCTTTAGCAAAAATGCTAATATCTCCGCTGTCACTTCTTTTGTTTTTATCCGCCATGTTCTTTACCATGCCATCATATAGCCCCTGAATCCCTAGCATCATGCTCATACTGACGGCTATCATGACAACAAGCAGTATGGTTCTTGAGGGTCTTGCAAAAGAATTTTTCCAAGCAATTTTCAATATAAGTCTAAACATGTTTTGTTGCCTCTATCGGTCTGAATGAGTTTATGTAAAAGTACGGATACAAGATACTCAAAAAGTTAAGCCCATATATAAATGCGAGATTCCAAATGATGGTCAAAATATCAAAGTTAAGCGGTATCTCATCTGAGATAAGCCCATAATCCTTGTACATCTCCGCAATCCCCTCAATGACGATAGGATTTAAACTGTAGTAGTAGCAGATAGATCCGGCTATGGGAGCTGCGAAGAAAATAGCTAATGTAGAGAGTATAAATATTTCGTAAAATAGTAGTGAAAAAATATTTACATTACTAAGTCCGATGCAGCGCAAAACGCCAAACTCTTTTATGCGAGAGCTGACATTTATAAAGCCGTAAATCATTATGACAAAAAAGATTACTATCAAAAATAAAGAGAGAGAAATATAGTTAAATATACTGTCCACTTCCATAGCCTCAACCATGGTTTTCATCAAAGTTTTCCATGTAAGAGATTCCAGTTTCTCGCTGTCGAGCGTTTGTACTATTTTTTTATTTATCGCATCTACATTTTCTAAGTTATCTACTTTTACAGTTATGTATGAGGCCTTATTTTGTGCCAACATCAGTTTGTCAAAATAGCTTCTGCTGACAAAGGCGCTGCTCAAATCAAATTCAAATGAACCTGTTTTAAAAATACCGCAAACTTTAAAAATATCCGCAGCAAAAGAGTTGTCACTGGCAGCACCGACAAAAGCAACTTCGCTTCCAAGGTTTAACTTAAGTTTTTTCACCAAACCAGAACCCATGTACAAACAGTTTCCAGAGTTATGAGATAAAAACTCACCCTCTTTAAGAGCATCAGCAATAGAGCTAATCATTTTCTCAGAATCAGGCTCAATCCCGGCTATTAAAGAAGCCGCAGAATTTTCATGAGATGATAAAAGTCCGTAAGTCTCATAGCGAGTAGTGAAAGCCTCTACGCCGTCCACATGAGAGAGTTTATCTGTGATGGATTTTACATCTTGTATAAGATATTCATTACCCCCAATATCACGATAATCTTTATGATAAATCTCAATAGCTCCGGTATAAATTTTAAGGGTATTCTCAAGCATAGACTTATGCGAGCCATCCATCATGGAGACATATACCACAAAAAGGATGGTTGAGAGAAAAGTCAAGATAAAGGTAGTAATAGAACGACCTTTGTAAAAAAGGATGTTTTTAAGTGCTAGAGAAAACATTAATCAACCTGAGTTTTTAGTTTGTTTTATTTTACTCTTTGTTTTCTTTGGTTGTGATTATGTTACTTAAGGCTATTTTTGAGTTATTCTATCGCAACCTCAAAATACAACACTTTCTAGAATCCCCAAAACTTTCTCTAAAATATCATCGTTGACTTTCTCAACAAACTTAATTTTTCTTGTGTTAAAGTCTATAAATTTTATCTGCTCTGTCATGATAAAGCCTGTTAATTTATCACTAGTTATTTTTACATGAAAGGGGAAGTTGCTATCGGTATTTGTTATGGGACAAGCTATCGCCAAGCCTACATGTTTGTTAAAAACTTGGTTTGAGATTATAAGTGCCGGTCTTCTTCCTTGCTGTTCATGTCCGGCTGAAGGGTCAAAAGTGAGTATAACCAAGTCCCCTTTTTGAGGAATATACTCAGCTTCTACCATTCTTCTAGCCCAACGGATGTATTGAACTCTTCTTTTGCTTTATAATCGTCTGGGATTTTTGCAACAAGTTTATTTATATCGTATTTTATTTTCTCTCTTTTTATAGGCTCTATTATCGCTCTATCATCTTCAATAAAAATATTTACTTTATCACCAACAGACAAACGCAACGTTTGCATCACATCTTTTGGAAACCTAAGCCCTTGAGAATTTCCCCATTTTGAAATAATAGCAGTCATCTTAAACTCCTTTATGTATATCCGAAGTATATCATATTATCGTTAATAAAGGATTTATCCTTATTTATATGACAATCTTTAAATTAAATTTTTATTATTATACAAGCAACTTTATCTACCTAGAAAACCTCTTTAAAGCACTCTTCTTAAAATACTGTTGGGAAATATCTGTGTCGTATTTTACATCTTCGAGGATTATTTCTGTGAAGCTGTTTTTATTGTCGCTTGGCTCGATTTTCCAATATGTCGGGATATAGTACTTTCCATGTTTTTGGACTTTGTCATACAAAAAAACTCTGACTTCTTTACCCTCTTCATCGTAAAAAATATCTTTGTTTGAGGTGTAGGTTGCAGTGTCTATGTTTGTGATGATTTTTCCCCAGACAACTGCGGCATCTTCTTTGGGGATGAGTTCTATAGTCACAACGGTGCCACTTTTTTTGAGGATGCGAGGATTGTAGTCTTCTACGATAGAACTCTGTTTTACCATGTCATCATTGGTTATATTACTTCCCATCCAGTTTTGCAGCATCATAGACGGCGGAATTTTTATGATTCGCTCGATTTTAGGGACATACTGCCACATCTGGTTATCTAAACTTAGAAATGTTATCCCTTTATCTTTTGGAGGGTAGAGAACTTTAACAAAACTTTTTTTTGTCCCCTGTGAAAAGCTCTCCATTTTCATCTCACGTTTGTGTCCCATGGATGTAATCTTCATGCTTATCATGATGTAGATGTTTTTACCACGCATGTTTTCATCTAGTTTGTTGATGATGTCATGCGCTTCATCAGAGAGTAAAAGGGATGAAAATATAAAAAGCAATATTAAAATCTTATTCATTTTTTTCCTCTTAAAAATTCAGATAAGGGCTATCTTCTTGCACCCGAAGAGCCTCTAGATGAACTTCTAGGTGTTTTTGTACGGGCTTGTCCGCCGCCGTTGCCGCCTCTTGGCTTATTTCTCGCACCTCTATTACCACCCATGTTAATAGGTTCGGCTTTTATGGACGGGTCTGGTTTAAAACCTTTTAGGGCAATTTTTTGGATATCATTTTTTATCAATTTTTCTATGTTTTGCAGATATTCAAGCTCATCCACACAAACCAAAGAGATTGCCTCTCCCCCGCGACCTGCACGACCTGTTCTTCCTATGCGATGCACATAATCTTCTGGCACGTTAGGCAACTCGTAGTTCACAACATGTGGAAGCTGGTCTATGTCTATCCCGCGCGCTGCAATGTCCGTTGCAACCAAAACGGAGACTGCCCCTTTTTTGAAATCATCCAGCGCTTTTGTTCTTGCATTCTGACTCTTGTTACCATGTATGGCAGCAGATGTAATCCCTTCTTTTTCCAGTTGTTCGCTCAAACGGTTCGCTCCATGCTTTGTTCTGGTAAATACAAGTATCTGCTTCCATTGACCCTCTTTTATAAGGTGAATAAGCAGTTCTTTTTTCCGCTCTTTATCGACCGGATAAACAGCCTGCTTTACAGTCTCACTTGCAGTATTGCGGCGTGCTACTTCTATAAGAGTGGGTGAATTGAGTAAACGATCTGAGAGTTGTTTTATTTCCTCTGAGTAAGTCGCTGAAAAGAGTAGATTTTGTCTTTGCTTCGGCAAAATAGCCAGTACTTTTTTTATGTCATTTATAAAGCCCATGTCTAACATTCTATCTGCCTCATCCAGTACAAAGAACTCAACTTTTGATAAATCGACAATTTTCTGGTTTATAAGGTCAAGCAATCTTCCGGGTGTTGCTATGATAATATCTACACCCTTACGAAGCTGCATAATTTGAGGGTTTATTTTGACACCGCCAAAAATGATAGTAGACTTGAAGGGAAGATGTCTTCCGTAAATTTCAACACTCTCCCCTACCTGAGCGGCCAACTCCCGTGTCGGAGTCAAAATTAGCGCACGCACATGATGCTGTTTTTGTTTTTCAGGTTTAGCACGGCTTAAAAGTTCTAACAGTGGTAACGTAAATCCTGCTGTCTTTCCAGTACCCGTTTGAGCACCTGCCAAAATATCTTTTCTCTCTAAAATGACAGGAATAGCCTGTTTTTGTATTGGTGTAGGCTCTGTATAGCCTTGTTCTTGAATAGCTTTTAATAAAGGAGCTGATAAACCCAGTGTGTTGAATGACATAAAAATCCTAGTTTAAATATATGTCTATAATAGCATAATTTATGATAATCTGTATTACAAAACTACACTATCCATTTTTTTAAGTCTAAAATATTTATACGTTTCATGAAAAATCAAAACAATTATTGGAAACGGCACTAAAATCCATAAATCCCCAAGCGGCACATGTGCTGTATTAAAAACTTTTTGAACTGACTCCACATTTAAGAGTGCCCATATCCATGACAGAACTGCTGCAAAAGAAAAGAGCAAAGTCTTGTTTGAATTCCAGCGCATAGTCCAAATGTTAAAATCCCAACTTCTCATAGTCCATGTGTTGGCAAGCTGGCTTGTAATTGCTCCCAAAAGTGTCATGGTCATCGCTTGTGATTGAAAAATAGGGTCGCCCAAATCTACCTGACCATATTGCCAGCCATGACTTAAAAGAAAGGTTATGAACGCGAACATGGCAGCACTTGCTTCGATGACACCTATGAAAAAATATCCCCGCTTAAATACTTCAAAATCCAAGATTTTCTCATTCTTGCCGACAGGTGCTCTTTTCATAATATTTTTCTCAGGTGCTTCACTTCCAAGAGCAAGACCAGGGAGCATGTCTGAGCCAAGGTCGATGGATAAAATCTGAATAACAGATAGAGGATTTGGTATTTTTAAAAAAAATGAAAGGATGTACGGCACTATCTCCGGCACATTTGAGGATAAAATGTAGGTGACAAATTTTTTGATGTTAAAGTAAACTGTCCTTCCCTCCTCAATGGCGGATACGATTGAGTTAAAATTATCATCCAGAAGTATCATGTCGCTTGCTTCTTTCGCCACATCCGTTCCGCTTCCCATGGAGATACCAATGTCAGCTTTTTTAAGTGAGGGAGAATCATTTACCCCATCACCTGTCATGGCTATAATTTCCCCATTATTTTGCAAGGCATCCGCAATTTTGAGCTTTTGACTGCTTGCCATCCTTGCGAAAATATAGGTTTTTTCTTTTAGCATCTCTTGAAGCTCCTCATCCCTTAGCTTTTCAACATCAGAACCGGTTAAGACACCATCAAATTTCAGCCCAATACCCCGTCCAATGGCTGCAGCAGTCTTTTCATTATCGCCTGTAATCATAATGGTTCTTATCCCCGCTGTGTAGCATTTAGCCAAGGCATCCTTAACTTCCTCACGCGGAATATCCATAATGGCTACAAGACCTAAAAGTGTTAAACCTTCTTCCTCATTTTTATCATGCACTGCTATAGCCAAAACTCTAAAAGCTCTATTTTCAAAATCTTCGAGTTCCTCTTGCATTTTAGCTTTCGCCTGTTCATCAAACTCTTTTATTTCATCCACGTCTTGATAAAATTTCGTTTTAAGAAATACTACTTCAGGAGCACCTTTTACCAATAAAATCTCTTTACCCGCTAGCTTTCCAAAGGTAGACATCATTTTTCTCTCGCTGCTAAAAGGATTTTCTTTTAATTTAGCGAACGGAATCTCAACACCGTATTTTTTAGCTGCAGCAACTAATGCCAGCTCTGTCGGATCGCCGATAACTTTACCCCCTTCTATGCTTGCTCTTGAGTTAAACAGTCCAACTTTAAGCAGATTTTCTAAATAATTTTTTGACTTCTTCTTTTCGTTTGAAAAAGAAAAATTACCACTTAAATCATATCCGCCGCCGCTTACTTCAACTCTTTCACCGCTTGAGAGATAAATCTCTTTTAAAGACATCTCGTTTTTTGTAAGTGTTCCTGTTTTATCTGTACAGATTGTTGTAACACTTCCCAAAGTTTGAACTGATGCTAGATTTTTAATAAGAGCATTTCTCTTTGCCATTCTTTGTGAAGCAAGGGAAAGGGAAAGTGTAATTGTTGGCAAAAGTCCCTCCGGAACATTTGCTACTATCAAAGACAAAGCAAAGATTGCCGCTATGAGCACCCCTTTTCCGGAGAAATATCCAAGCAGAAAAAATACAACACCGGCCAATAACGCGAGGACTGTAAGTATCTTTGTCATACTGATAATCTCTTTTTCAAGAGGGGTAAGACCCTTTTGTATGTTACTTGTAAGGGTGGCTATTTTTCCAAACTCTGTTGCCATAGCAATTGCCACAACTACAGCTTCACCGCTGCCATTTACTACAGCAGTTCCTGCATAAACCATATTTTTCGCATCAATACTTCTTTTTGCACTACCACTGCTCAAATCTCTTTTTGATGGTCTTGATTCTCCATTCAACGATGAAATGTTTATATAAAGTTCATTCGATTCTAAAAGTACTGCATCAGCCGCGATTTTATCACCCTCTTCTAATACAATTATATCTCCGGGAACTAATTCACTTGCATCGACCTCAAGAACTCTATTATCTCTTTTTACTTTTATAATTGTCGGCATCAGTTTGAGCAGCGCCTCCATAGCCTTATCTGCTTTAAAGTTCTGCCAAAAAGTAAAACTGGCATTTATAACGACTGCTCCAAAAATAGCATAACCTAAGATATCATTACCCTCACCCGGCTGATAATATTCTGCTATAAAAGCCAAAATGCCTGCTATCTCAAGCAAAATCGGAAAAAATTGTATGTATTGTACAAAGTATTCTTTTAGATAGTTTTTTTTCTTTTTTTGCTCTATTATATTTAATCCAAACTCACCTTGCCTTTTAAACTTTTCCTTTTCTGACAAGCCTGCACCACTTGTTCTAAACTGGTATAAAAGGTTCTCTCTGCTTAGTTCGTAAGGTTTCATAATTCCTCTTCATGAGCAATAAAATATATTGTATTTATTATTGGGGTTTCAAAAAGTATATCAATAGGATGAGATCCAAAAAAACTTCTGTCATGATGGGCACCTACAATTGCTAAATCATATCTATTTTGAGCTATGTGGGTTTTTATTTTTTCCCCTTCTGCCAAAGTATAATCATGTTTTAAATTAAATTTGAAATTCAGCAATGTTGCTATTCTAAAATAGTGTCTTAGATTAAATATAATCTCTTTTAGCCTGTTTTTAATTTGAATGCTCTCAACTTTATCCAACGCTCTTTTACTTATTTTATCAATTGAATAAATCTCGGCTTTTGCTTCGTAGGCAAAAGCAAATGTATAAAAAAGTGTGAATTTCTTAATGGATAGCTTAGAACCTCTAATGGGTAAAATGATATTATCAACACTGTTGGCTCTAAAGAGTTTAACAACTTTTACCACTGCCAAATCAATTTCCATATCCATTTTAATGATAGACTGTACAAATGATCTATCAAATATGGAATGGTTGTGTCTAGATGCGCAAAAGAGCATATCCACATCTTTTAATTTTACAAAATCATTAAACTCAGTTAGATTCTCAAATATTAACAATTCAGTATCAACTTCCAAAAAATCTGCCGAATGTTTTATATTTTCAAAACTTTTATCTAAGTCTTTAGAATAAATTTTTTCTTTTATATAAACCAAACTAAATTTGCAACCTTGTCTTTTTGCATAATGTAGCGCATAAATCGATGATGTCTCCGAACTTAAAGAACCATTTATTAAACTGACAACTTGCATGCACACTCCTTTAATATAAATTATAGTCAAAAAATATCTTAACCCGAATTATGCAGTAGGAAATTAAAAAACTCATTCATCATTGTACTGGGGGGGGCATTCATTAAAAATTTATACGACCAAGAAGGTGGCTTAAAATTTTTACCAAACGCCCCTTAAAATGCAAGCATAAAAGATTTGTAGAAATATCTACTGCATAACTCTGGTTTAATAACAAACTACTATGATGCTACTCTAATTTATAATTCACTTTTCTTAATTAGGCATAAAACCTCTTTTATACTAATAAATAGATATAATTACATCATATTTTTTAAGGACTTTAAATGTCACAAACAAGCATCATGATTAAGCATAATAATCATCGCATTCATCCATGTATCAGCCATAAAAAGTTAGAACTTCTTAACTTGTTAATCAGCCAAAACAAAGAGCAAAGTATCGTTGTCGTTGCAGCAAATAACTCACAGATAATTAAAGATGCTCTTGAGAATAAAGGTATTTTAGTTAAAAACGATGAAGAGATTATGAAGACTCCTGAGTTAACATATGAAATTTTAATAAGCTATGATTTGCCGCCTACAGGGATTGAGTATTTGGCAAGAGTAGCTCATGCCACTCAAAAAGCAATAATTTTACTTGATTCCCATGAGCAAAACCATCTTTATCCGATTGAAACTTTACTTGGCAGAACTATTAAACAAGAAATTATTCCCGGTTTTGAACCTGAGGTCATTATAGAGAAAAAAACTGCTTTTACTAAATCAACAAAATCTCAAGAAAAAGCAGAAGCAGAAGGTAAAAGAGAATTTCAATCAAGAGATGACAAGCGAGAATTTAAACCTAGAGGCGATAAAAAAGAATTCAAACCTCGAGATGATAAAAAAGAATTCAAACCAAAGTTTGATAAGTCAGACCGCAAGCCTTATGATAAAGATAAAAAAGACGACAAGAAAGGTTCTTACTCAAAAGATTTCAAAAAATCTGATAGCTGGGACAAAAAAGACAAAAAGAAAAATCAGTTTTTAGGTAAAGATGAAAACGGTAAAGCAATATTTTCAGGAAAAAGCGGAGATAGAAACCATCGTCACGACGGAACACAAAAAGATAAATACAATGTTCCTAAAAAAACTGGAAGAACAATCAACATAAAAGCTCTTAAAGAGAAAAAAGAAGAGTCATAAAAGGAAATATGCAGGAAAGAAATATCTACTGCATAATTAGGGTTCAAAATAATAACTCTGCTTCCGGAGTTGATTCACCTTGAACCCTAGGTGGCTTAGAAATATCGCTAAAGTATTCTTTTTTACCATCCACATCCACTTCAATAATCCCCGCAGGAACTTCAAATTCTCTTTGAATTTGTGGATACAACCTAAGTACATTTTCATAATAATTAGAAAAAGCAGGTCCGGAGATTCTGCCGCCAGTTTCTCTTTTGTACATTGGACTATTATCATCATTTCCAAACCAGATAACCGTTTCAATCGTCGGTGAATAACCTGCAAACCAACCATCCATATTATTATTTGTTGTTCCAGTTTTTCCTGCAACTTCGATTCCCTTTACTTTAGCTCTTCTTCCTGTTCCTCTTGCTACAACATCTTTTAAAATTGTTGTCATGATAAAAGCTTGTGTTTTTTCTGAAATAAAACGGCTCTCATCAGTTTTTTCATAAATAGTTCTTCCTTTAGTAGCAATCCTGCTAATAAGATGAGGCTTCACTTGGATACCGTCATTTGCAAAGGATGTATAATAATGTGCCAATTCTAAGGGCGAAAGGGAGATGGTCCCAAGTGCAATAGATAAATCAGGGGGAAGGTTTGATATTCCAAACTTTTTGAGTTCACGCAACAGCTGTGTTAATCCTATGTCATTAACGAGATTAATAGTTGCTAAGTTTCTTGAGTGAACAAGTGCTTCTCTAAATGGGATAAGTCCTTTATAATTTTTTTCATAATTCTTCGGTCTCCACTTCAGCTCTTCTCCGTCTTTTTCATATGTATATGTTTGTGCATTATCAACTAACTTTGTAGCACCGGAATAGCCCAAATCAATTGCTACTTGATAGATGAACGGCTTAAAAGCAGAACCTGGTTGACGATGACCTTGGGTTGCCCGATTGTATGAGCTTTTTGTATAATCAACACTCCCCACAAGGGCTAAAATATCTCCTGTTTTTGAATCCAAACTAACTAATGCAGCATTTAAAAGTGATGTATTCACATCTTGTACTTCAAATAACGGGTTATTTTCTAAACGTCTTGCCTCTCTCTTCTTATAGCCTTCAATTCTCTTCATTGAGCCCTCATAAGCTAACTTCAAAGATTCTTTTGCAGCGTCTTGCAACCTTAAATCTATACTTGTATATATTTCATAGCCCCCGGTTCTAATATCGGTTATACCGATTTGTCTTGCACGTCTTACAACCTCATCCACTATAAATGGAGCCTTATTCTGAGTTAATGTATCATTATATACCTTTGGGCTCTCAGCTAAGGCTTTGTTGTAAGTCATCTCATCAAGCCAACCTAAGGCATACATTCTTGATAACACGCGATTTGCTCGACCCATAGAAATTTCGTAATTTTTTGTCGGAGCATAGCTACTTGGTGCTTTTGGCAACCCAACTAATATTGCCATCTCTTTGAGCGTTAACTCATCGAGATTTTTATGAAAATATCCATCTGCTGCTGTTTTAATCCCATAGTATGCATGTCCGAAATATATCTCATTTAAATATCTTTCTAAAATTTGCTCTTTAGTTAAGTCTTGTTCTATTTTCAGGGAGTATATAAGTTCTTTTATTTTTCTTGAGAGCTTCTTCTCTCTGGTTAAGAGCTTATTTTTCACAAGTTGTTGGGTTATAGTACTAGCACCCTCAACCATCTTTCCTGCTTTTATATCTTTGATGATTGCACGGAATATCGCATCTGGGTTGACTCCGTGATGTTCAAAAAATGTTGTATCTTCTATAGCCAAAAGAGCCTCTATCACTCTTGGAGGAATTTCATCAAATTTGGCATAGTATCTATGTTTTTTGTAAAAAATATTTGCTATTTTTTCACCGTTTTTATCATAAATTCTTGTGGTAACCGAGGGATGATAATTAATTAAAGATGAAGTATCATAATTTATATTTACTAAATAATAGCCTACAACTAAAAAAGGGGATAAAAATCCAAGTATAAATATTGTTAAAAATATTTTTTTTACTGTCTTCATAGTCTAAATTTCCTATTAGCAAAACTTGCTTCTATTAATGTTTTTGTATAGTTTGTGTGAGGATTTTTTAAAACACTCTCCATCTTTCCGCTCTCTATAATTTTACCGCTATTAATAACACAAATATCCTCACACAAACTTTGCGCAGAGTTCATATCATGTGTAACAAAAAGTATCTTAAACCCAAACTCGGCCTGCAACTCTTTTAACAAATTTAAAATCAAAGTTCTGTTCTTTGGGTCAAGCGCTGTTGTTGGTTCATCAAGCAATAATAACTCCGGATTAGACTCTAAAGCCATGGCTATAATAACTCTCTGGAGCTGACCTCCAGATAATTCCGGAGGAAACCTGTCCAAAAATTCAGTATCTAAGCCAACTCTCTTAAATAGAGATTGAACATTAGGCATAGGCGCGAAGAATTGCTTTTTAATTTTTGTTAGAGGAGAGAGTGCAGTAAAAGGGTTTTGGGGAACAAAAGCTATACTCTTACCAGCTTTCAATTCGTAAACACTGTCATGCTCAAGCTCGCAAGCCATACTGCTTGGCAACATACCAAGTAGTGCTTTAAGTGTCAAGCTTTTTCCACTGCCACTTTGACCAACAAGCGCCAATGAAGAAGATATTATAAAACTTATATCTACTAAAGTTTGTTTATCTAAAGTTATATGCAGTTTAGAAATTTTCATTTTTTTATTTTAGCTAAATTTATACACAAATCTCTTAATTCTTCACTACTTTGCCCAAGTCTTGCTATCAACCTAATAATCGCTTTTTCTACTGTTGGCTGACGTATCCCACCTACGGCATAACCTTTTTTATATAAATCATTTTTTATCTCTATAACTTTCTTATTATCATCAATTAAAATAGGAACTATTAAAGCATTTATTTTTATCCCTAGCTCCTCATAAACTATTGCTTGACGATTTTTAATCTCTGATTTTATCCTTATTTTATTTTTAAGTATATATCTCAAGGAGTTGTGAGCCAAGAGTGTGTCATACAAAGAGAGCGCGGTTGCATATATGATAGGCTTAGCCCGATTTATAAGGTACTCCACTATGTGCTCTGATGCAAGTATAAATGCTCCAAAACTCCCATAAGCCTTTCCTAATGTTCCCATTTTAATGTGATTTGGCTTTATCGCTATATTATAAAAATCGAATACACCCATAAGATTATCTCCTATAACTCCGCTGCTGTGGGCTTCATCAACAATCAATATCGCGTTTTCCTTATCACAAATATCAAATACTCCTCTTGAGAGTATATCCCCACCCATGGAATAAACGCCCTCAACAGCCACTATCTTACGCTTAGCAAAAGGAAATTTTAAAAAAAGCTTTTCTAGTGCATCCATATTATTATGTGCAAAAAAATGAACTTCCACATGACTTAGATTTGATGCCAAGATTCCGGATGCATGATATTTCTCATCCATAAAAAGCAAATCTCCACGCCTTACAAGTGAATCTATAAGGGCAATATTTGCATTAAACCCGCTCCCTAAAACTACAGCATCTTCAAATCCATTTGCCTCACATAAGGCACTCTCGAAATTTTTATGAATTTGATGATAGCCATGTACCAAAAGTGATGCTTTTGAACTATGAATAGGAAGGTCTGAAAGTGCTTGACATGTAGATATATGGAGTTCTTTGTTATGAGAAAGTCCAAGATAATCATTTGAAGCAAAGTCTAAAATATTATTATTCACTATCTCTCTGCTTCTGTATCTTCCGGATTTTTTTAGTGCCTTTAATTCATTTATGTAATACATTTTATTACCCAACCACAACTCTATTTCTGCCATCCTCTTTGGCCTTATACAGAGCCATATCCACTCTTTTATATAACATCTCCTCGTTTTCACCTTTCATATACTGCGTAACTCCAAAACTCATAGTCACAGGTAAAATATTCTTGTAAGACTCTACCTCTTTTCTTAATTTTTCTGCTGTTTTTTTAGCACCTTCAACTCTCACATGTGGAACTATTATCATAAACTCTTCACCACCTATTCTGCAGAGTGTATCTGCCTCTCTTAAGTGAGATTTAATCAACTTAGAATATTCTACCAAAATTTCATCACCTACAGTATGTCCATGGGTATCATTTACTTTTTTAAAAAAATCAATATCAATCATAATTAAAGATAGTGGCTCTTCGTATCTTTTAGCTCTATTTATCTCTTCTTCAATTTTCTGTTGGTAAAATCTCCGATTGAAAATCCCTGTTAGGAAGTCAGTAACAGTTAAATATTCTAACTTTTTCTTGTAATTTTCCTCTGTAGTAATATCTGTTAAAACTATTGAATAATATGCCGGCTCTTGGAAAACTAAAGCAGCGCTTACTCTAAAATAATATTCCTTCCCAAAAATATTCATTTTTGCTTTGTGAATACCATGCGTGGACTCTACTAAATAAGTAATCCAATATTTGTTGCCAATCTCTTTTTGAAGATATCCCTCTTCATTTACAAAAAAGTTACATATGCAGCTGTTTTTTTCTTTAAATTCATCAAGAGTTGCATAGTTATTAAAATATTTAAAAAAGATATCATTCACATCAACTGTGCTATCTTTGTCATTTAAAAGTATAATATTTGTGGACGAATCCATTATATTTTTATAATAAACTTTTTGCTTTTTATTTCTATGTAAAAGTGTTGTTATCACTATAATTAAAATAGCCATTAAAATAATAGTAGCGAAACTCATCCATTTAAACATAAAAAATTCTAAATCCAAGTTTGTAATATCAGATATTTTTTTGAACATTATAAAATAACCAACAGTATTTGAATTAAAATCATCTAAAGCATGAGAAACAATCAAATAACCATTTTCTACCTTATACGAATTATTAAAATAGTTTTGGGGATTACGTATTTCCAAATAATCTCTAAGTTTTTCAGGTGCATCTAAATTTGCAACATAATAATCACCGATAAACATCTTTGTAAAAGGATAGGTTAGTTGCTTTTTATACTCTTTTTTGAGTAAAACTACAGAGCCGCTATTTGATTCACTTAAACGTTTTGATATAGAGTTAAAATGTGAAATAACTTCTAAAATACCAATAAATCTATCTTCTGAAAATATCGGGATAATAGCTTTTATTGAAAGGTCATATTTACCGACACCCAAAGAAAATATAGGTCTTTTTGTTTTCGCTACATCTACTAAGTCTTTTCTTATGTTAGATAAGTTGTCATATTTGTTCTCACTCCAGCTTCTGTAAATGGAGTTTAAATTATCATCTACAACCTGTATCCATACATTTTTATAAAATTTATTTTTCTTAATATTCTCAATTAAATCATCATAGTAATTTTTTGGAACTTTTTTATTTACAACAAAGTTACTCAACTCTTTAGAATTGATAATACTTAAGGCCATCACCATAATGGTGTGCTGCTTTAGGGAGATTATATTTGCTAGTGATACCTGCATAGAGTTAGCTTGCGATTTTATATTTTCATTTATAAATTTATTGCGAGAAGATTTTACATACTCGATAGACTTCCATCCTGCACCAAGGATTAATGCAAACAGAATCAAAATTATCAGATGCAGTTTATAGTGTTTTAAAATATGAGTTCCTTTAGCGAATAACGGGTAATATTGTATTTATTTTATCATTAAAATATTTGAGCCTATATAAAAGCTTTTAATACTTCCACATTTAAGCCCATAGCAGTACTTTCAAATCCATGAACTTTTTTTATGTATTGTTTACAAAAACCTTCAACCATGCATGCACCGGCTTTTCCCCGCCACTCGCCACTTTCTAAATAGCTATCTAATAAGTCCAGGTCAAACACATCAAACACATAGTCAGTTGAAGAGATATCTACAATTTTTTGTTTGGGAGACTGATAAATCATGCAAGTGATTATAGAGGTGGTATTACCGCTTTGAGTCATTAAAATATTTCTAGCATCATCTTTGCATTTAGCTTTTCGTAGTATTTGAGCTTGTGAGGTTACAACAGTATCTGCAACCAAAAGTGGATAATCTTCGTAACCAAAAGCTTTTAAATTTGTCCTATATTTTCCAAGTGTTGCTTGATATACAAAATTTTTAGGGTTTAATGCAACAATTTTCTCTTCATCAAAATCTACATTCTCTTGAAGAAACTCTATACCGGCTTCTTTTAGAAGATGTGCACGAGTCTGTGATGATGAAGCTAAGCGCAGCATGCTAAAGAGCTGCGGAAAAGTATGAACCTATAAAAATAGCGACAATTCCAAGAATAATATTTAAAGGTACCATATATTTTCCAATAAGTTCTAGAGAAAATTTAGCACCAATCATATCTCCCTTATCTATAAGTTTTTCAGCCCTGTTTCTTATTATAACCATGCTCAAAAGGTTAATAGACATGATGCTCCAAATGCCTTCTTTGAAATATGCAAACACTGCAAATTGACTCTGTGAAAGCCCATAGCCTTTTATCATAATTATCGCAGTGATGAGTAATATTATTACAAAAGGGATAACTATATTGAAAAGTCTTTTAAGTGCATGAGCTACTCTTTGTAACCTTTTTTGGGGTGATTCTACCTCCATAAATGAAGCATGTGCTGCAAATTTCATAGCGACCATTCCACCTACCCAGACAACCGCACTCATAACATGTAAAAAAACTATTATTACTTTATATTGGGTAAAAAATTCACTCATTATCCTAGAACCTCTGTTATGTATTTTAACGCTTCTTCTTTAGCTTCTAATAATTTGGTAATATCTTTTCCACCTGCTTGCGCAAAGTCTGGTCGACCACCGCCTCCGCCGTCTAAAATCGGAGCAATATTTTTAATCCAATCCCCAGCTTTTGCTTTTGCCCCTTTAACACCGGCAGCTATCAAAACTTTATCACCCTTTATTTGAAAAAGCATAACACAAAGGGAATCATTTTCATTTTTAAGTTCATCAATTTTTTCTTTAATATCTCCGGAAACCAGTTCTTCGATTACGACAGCAATACCATTGATATTATCTGCTTTAATTTCCACTTTTGCTGAATTTTGAGCATCTGTGAGTTCAGATTTCAACTCTTTAATGGTGGACTTTAGTCTTGAAATGCCGGCAATAACATCTAGGTTTTTAACCTCTTTTTCGACCTGTCTTACAAGCGTTCTTTGTCCACAAAAATACTCATATGCAGCATATCCGCAAACAGCCTCAATACGGCGAACTCCGGCACTTACACCACTCTCTTTTGTAATGATAAAAGAACCAATATTTGCAGTATTGTTTACATGTACCCCGCCACAAAATTCTACGGACGAATCGGCAAACCTGACAACTCTGACTTCCTCGCCGTATTTTTCTCCAAACTGAGCTTTTGCTCCAGACTTTTTAGCATCTTCAATACTCATCACTTCAGTTTTTTGAGGAATTGCACTTAAAATATCATAGTTTACTCGTTGTTCAATCTCTGCAAGTTCTGATGGCTCAACTCCTTTTGGATGTGAAAAATCAAATCTTAAACGATTTGCTTCAACCAATGAGCCGGCCTGAGAAATATGATTACCCAAAACATCAAATAATACAGCATGTAACAGATGGGTTGCTGAGTGATGTTTTGTAATTTCATCTCTTGAAATATCTACAATCGCTTCCACAACATCTCCAACTTTTATCTCTTTTGTTATGATAACTTGTGACATATTTAAGCCGAAGAATTTTTTAGTGTCAATCACTTTTGCTAAGAACTCCAGCTCACCTGTATCTCCGGTTTGTCCGCCACTCTCAGCATAAAAAGGGGTGATATCCAAAAGTACCCAACCTTTAGCACCCTCTGATAATTTCTCTATATTATGATAGCTCTCATCTAAAAGTGCAAGAACTTCAACAGAATGTTCTGTATGTTCATAACCAATAAAAGTGTTCTCACCGAATCTCTCTAAGAGTTGCTTAAAATCTCCATGTACTGCATCATCACCACTTCCTTTCCAAGCAGCTTTTGCACGGGTTCTTTGCTCTAGCATCAAGGCTTCAAATTTATCACTATCAAGAGCTAAATGCTTCTCTTTGAGCATATCTTCAGTTAAGTCAAGTGGAAAACCGAAAGTATCATAAAGTTTAAAAGCAACTTCTCCACTAAAGATATACCCCAGGGCACCTTCTCTGGCTTCGCCATTCACCTTGTCTTTTGTCTTTTCAAGTTCAGCATTAAAAAGTTCAATTCCAGACTCAATTGTCTTAAAAAACCTTGCTTCTTCGAGCTCAATCTGCTCTTTTACAACATCAGCTTTCTCGGACAAATAATCATATTCTTTACCCATGATTGCCACAACTTCCTCGACTAGTTTATACATGAAAGGATGACGAAATCCGAGTAGATAGCCATGACGAACAGCGCGACGGAGAATACGGCGAAGAACATAACCACGTCCCTCGTTTGAGAAGTTTATACTCTGAGACAAGAGAAAAACTGCCGTTCTTATATGATCTGCAATCACGCGAAATGATCCACCATCAGCATAAATATATTTGATACTGATAAGTCTTTCTACTTGTCTAATAATTGGCATAAATAGAGACGAGTCATAATTACTTGTCACACCCTCACTAATCGCCACAACACGCTCTAGCCCCATACCCGTATCTATAGAAGGTTTTGGAAGTTCTACCATTTTGCCATCAGCACTTCTTTCATACTGCATAAAAACAAGGTTCCATATCTCTAAAAATCTGTCACCTTCACCCCCAAGATAGTCTTCAGGACCTGAAAAAGCTTCTGCTCCCTGATCAAAAAAGATTTCACTACATGGTCCACACGGTCCGGTATCGCCCATTTGCCAAAAGTTATCAGCGTCACCTAACCTGAGGATTCTGTCTTTAGTTACATGTTTTTGCCAAAGCAATTCAGCTTCGTCATCACTTTCATAAATTGTAACCCAAAGCTTTTCAACCGGAAACTTTAAAACTTCTGTTATAAATTCCCACGCATAATCTATAGCTTCTTCCTTAAAGTAATTCCCAAAACTAAAATTACCAAGCATCTCAAAAAATGTATGATGCCTAGCCGTATGACCTACATTTTCCAGATCATTGTGTTTTCCGCCTGCTCTAATACAAGTCTGACATGAAGTAGCTCTTGGATTCTGGGGAACCGGAATTTCACCTGTGAATATAGACTTAAAAGGCACCATACCAGCGTTGTTAAAAAGAAGTGTTGCATCGTCCGGCACTAATGGTCCACTTGCAACTCTCTCATGTTGTTTTGATTCAAAAAATTTTAAATACTTTTCTCTAATGTCCATACTGTATCTCTTGTTATAAAATTGCGCAATTGTATCTAAAAGTAGCTAAACTAATTTAATAAGCTTTTATTTTTATGATTAAACTAATTTAATAAGTTTTTATTTTTGTGATTATTGTACAATCTCACACAATTTTAAACACATGGAGAGTAAATGAAATTTACATCAATACTAGCAGCATTAATTTTAAGCATGAGTCTTGCTCACGCAGCAACAAATGAAACAGTAACACTTAAAGGTACTACAGTACATCTAAGTGGAAATAAAATAAGTGTAGGTGACAAAGCACCCGTAGTTAAATTAATTACAAGTGATTTAAAAGAGATAAGTGTCGGTGGAAAAACTAAGAAAACTCAAGTTTTAGTAGTAGTACCAAGTATAGATACTCCTGTTTGTAATTTAGAAGGAAGGACATTTAATGAAAAGGCAGCAAAATTACCAAATGTAGAAATCATTGTTATCTCTATGGATCTTCCTTTTGCAGGTAGTCGTTATTGTGCTGCACATGGCATTAAAAACATTACTGTTGCAAGTGATTTTCAAACGAAGACTTTTGGTAAAACTTATGGAACTTTAATTGCTGATAGCGTATTTAAAGGTGTTGAAGCACGCGTAATTTTCATCGTTAAAGATGGAAAAATAACATATAAGCAACTTGTACCGGAAATCGCGCAAGAACCTGATTACGATTCGGTTTTAAAAGCAATATAATCTTAGATATTCAAAGCTTTTTAGCTTTGAATATAGTTAAAGTTATT
>Ga0316206_1000258_pt1 | contig 88097 bp, 67 predicted proteins | sample 6monthpyrite_MG_FD_204942 | JGI IMG/M metagenome (GOLD analysis project Ga0316206, IMG submission 204942) | Microbial mat bacterial communities from mineral coupon in-situ incubated in ocean water Damariscotta River, Maine, United States -... | ecosystem: Environmental > Aquatic > Marine >...
TTCAGAGGCTCGACCAGAAAAAGCGCCAGCTGCGCAGCAACAAACCCACAAACCGGTTCAGCAACAAGTTTCAAAGTCATCTGTTGAATCCGAATCGTCTAATAGTCAGGCTAAACCTGCGCCTAAGCCTCAACAGCCCAAGCCTCAACAGCCCAAGCCTCAACAGCCTAAGGCACCGCAAGCAGCACCTGCTTCTACTCCCGCACGGGCACCCAGTTCAACATCCGGGTCTGCACCCAAACCGTGGGAGTTTAAGGGGGAATCTGCGGCGCCGTCCAAACCAGCAGCGGCAAAACCAGCTGAGTCTAAGCCAACTGAGTCTAAGTCGGCAGCGCAAAAGCCAGTGACAAAGCCTGAATCTAAACCTCAGCAGGCAAAGCCCTCTCAACCGGTTAAAGCAGTACCCGTAAAAAGTGCAGATGCAAAACCTGTCACTACTAAACCGGCTGATTCAAAACCGGCGGAAAAATCTGAGCGTAAGCCCTGGGAATTTTAGCAAAAATTTAAACCTGGGCTGTAAGTTTAAAATTTAGCTGGTCAGTTATCTCATTAAATCAAAGATGAGGTTTCCCTGACTAGCTAATTCAATGGTTGCTTCAGAGTGAGTGCCTGTTTTTAATGTCTTGCAGCAATCCTTTCGATGCATCCTCAATTAAATCCAGCACATGTTCAAATCCCAGATCACCACCATAGTAGGGATCTGGCACTTCAGTTTCAGAAAAATGTTCGGCAAAATTAAGAAACATAAACAGGTTATCCACCGAGTCATCCGCCGACCCATCCGCCAACTCAGTGGCAACAGCTTGCAGATCAGAAAAATTGCTGTCGTCCATCGCCAGCACGTAATCGAATTTAGTAAAGTCACTGTTTTCAACTTTACGCCCACGCAAAGCACTTAAATTAATACCGCGTTTTTTTGCTGCTGCCTGAGCGCGGTTATCCGGGGGAGAACCAATGTGGTATGCGTGAGTGCCAGCAGAATCAGTTTTGATTTTATCCGCGAGCCCGGCCTCTTCAACAATGTGCTGAAAGTAACCTTCAGCGGTGGGGGATCTGCAAATATTTCCCATGCAGACAAATAACACTTTAACCATTTTATTGCTCCTGACTTTGTTGCAAAGCATTGTATAATAATCGCGGTAAAATACCTTAACTATTACGCACCCATATGCACACAAAGACACTATGCTGAAAATTTATAACACCTATACCAATAAAAAAGAAGAATTCAAACCGATAGAGCCTAATAAAGTGCGTATGTATGTATGTGGTATGACCGTTTATGACCTGTGTCATTTAGGGCATGCGCGGGTGCTGGTGGTGTTTGATATGGTGACCCGTTATTTCAAATCTCAGGGTTACGATGTGACCTATGTGCGAAATGTAACCGATATTGACGATAAAATAATTGCCCGCGCTAATGAAAATGGTGAAGACTTTAACGACCTCACAAATCGTTTTATTGATGCCATGCATGAAGATTCTGCGGCCTTAGGTGTGTTACCACCGGATGAAGAGCCACGGGCTACTGCATCGATGGATGACATTATTAAAATGATTGTCACCTTAATCGAAAAAGGCTATGCCTATGCGGCGAGCAATGGTGATGTTTATTATGATGTCAGCAAGTTTGAAAATTACGGAAAATTATCCGGCAAAAAAACCGAAGACCTGCGCGCCGGTGAACGGGTTGCGGTGGATGAAAATAAAGAAGATCCATTGGATTTCGTTTTGTGGAAAGCGGCAAAACCAGATGAACCTTTCTGGGATTCACCCTGGGGTAAAGGTCGCCCGGGCTGGCATATTGAATGCTCGGCGATGTCTAAATGCTGTTTAGGCAATACCTTTGATATCCACGGCGGCGGACAGGATTTACAGTTTCCTCATCACGAAAATGAAATTGCCCAAAGTGAAGCAGCCAACGGCGAAACGTTTGTTAACCTGTGGATGCACAATGGTTTTGTCAGAATTGACGATGAAAAAATGTCCAAGTCACTGGGCAACTTTTTTACTATCCGGGAAATTTTGGAACGCTACCGTGCAGAAGACGTGCGCTATTTTATTTTGGCCAGCCATTATCGCAGTCCGTTAAATTATGCAGATACCATGCTCGATAGTGCGGGTGCCGCATTAAGTCGTTTATACACCGCATTGCGCGATATTCAAATCACCGAAATGAACGACGATTCAAAAGAATATGTGCAGCGTTTTGAAACCGCGATGAATGAAGATTTTAATACTGCGGAAGCCATGCCGGTATTATTTGATCTGGCCACACAAATTAATAAATTAAAAGAATCAGACCCAGTTAAAGCATCGTCTTTGGCGGCTACGTTAAAATATCTGGGTGATATTCTGGGTTTGTTACAGGATGACCCACAGCATTATCTAAAAAGTGGTGGTAGTTCAGAGGGTTTGAATGACACTGAAATTGATACATTAATACAACAACGCGCACAGGCGAAAGCCGATAAAAACTGGGGTGAAGCAGATCGCTTACGTGATGAGCTAAAAGCGCAGGGAATTGAACTGGAAGATAAGGGTGGAGAGACTAGTTGGCGTCGGGCTTAAAATTGAGGTTGCTATCAAACCTTATAAAAAGCTTGAGCTGGAAGCTAATTCGCTGATTTAAAATATGGAACATATCAACAATAAAAATTCTCTGGGTGAAGGTTATTTACTCCACTGGTATGAAATTAAAAAAATATTAGGCCGTGGTGGTTTTGGTATTACCTATCTGGCGCATGATAATAATTTAAGTCGTGATGTTGCGATTAAAGAATTTATGCCGGAGGATTTTGCGAGCAGAGAATCCAACAGTACGGTGCATCCGAAAAATGCTGGGCAGAAAGAACTTTATGACTGGGGTCTGCAACGCTTTGTTGATGAAGCCCGCACGCTGGCAAAATTTAATCATCCCAATATTGTACGCGTACTGAGTGTATTTGAAGAAAATAACACCGCTTATATGGTGATGGAATATGCCCAGGGGAAAGACCTGTCGAGCATATATAAAAGCTCCCATAGAGATACCCTGGGAATGACTGAAGATGAGCTGCTGGATATATTCATTCCGATTATGGATGGCCTGGCGCTGGTGCACAATGCGGGGTTTATTCACCGGGATATCAAGCCGGCCAATATATATATCTGCGATCATAATTCACCGTTGCTGCTCGACTTTGGCTCGGCTCGCCAGTCAATCAGTGGAAAAACCAAAGCCTTAACCAGTCTGGTGACGTATGGTTATGCGCCATTTGAACAATACAATGAAGGTGCGGGTAAACAGGGTCCATGGACAGATATCTATTCTCTGGGTGCAAGTTTGTATACCGGTATTACTGGCAAGAAACCCGTCGATGCGATGGCACGAGGCGGAAGTTTTCTTGATAAGGGCATAGATTGTTATGAGCCCGTTTCAATCATTGCCAAAGGGCGGTATTCAGAACAGTTTCTGCTGGCTGTTGACAGGGCCTTGATGTTTAAAGTTGAGGACAGGCCGCAAAATAGTTTGCAGTGTGCTGACATGTTGCTCGGTAAAATTGCAGCACCACCTTTGCCGGAAAATATGCTGGCATTTCTGGATGATGATTCAACTATTGTACGCCCTAGAGGAAATACAGGGCCCAATAGTGGCCAGCGTAAACAGGCTTTGAGCGGATCCCAAAGAGTAACCCAAGGAGGCGTTCAGGGAGGCGTTCAGGGAGGAACCCAGAGTGGAACCCATGGTCTGGTCGATGCTCAGGGGCGACGTAATTCTGCCAGAACCGACAACCGAATTAACGACACGGGAAACACTCAAAACACGACCGGCAAGCTTCAGGCAACTGCAGATAATTCAATAAAAATCTGGGTGATGTTTACGGTTGTGGCACTGCTTGCGCTGCTGTTACTGATTAGTTTTGGTGATGTTTTTAATGACGCATCTGATTCTGTGAGTGCTAAAACTAAACCGGCAAAACCGTCAGAAAACGCTACACAAACAGAAGTTAAAGATAAAAAAACACAACAACAGACACAAATTGCTCAGCTATTTAATTCTGCCGAGCAAGCGCTTGTTTCGGGCAATTATGTAACCCCCAGTGGTAAAAGTGCCTATGATTTTTATCAGCGAATATTGAAACTGCAAAACAATAATGCATCTGCAAAGCAGGGGCTGATTAATATTGAAAAGGACTTACTTAATCTGGCGAGCTCAGCTTATTTTGAAAAACAATATGCACTCGCACGGGATTATTTACAGCAGTTGAAGAAAGTTAATCCTGAATCAAACAGAGCAAAATCGTTATTGACGCGTTTAAATTCAGAACAAAATCAGCAGGCTAAAGTTTTCGGCTGGTTATCGGATGCGGAAACATATTTTAAAAACAAACGTTATACAAGTCCGCAAAATAAAAATGCCTATGCGCTGTATAGTAAAGTATTAGCACGTCAGCCTGAAAATGTTCAGGCACAGAATGGCGTGAACAAAATACAGAAACATTATGTTGATTTATTTGAAAAAAATCTTTCGGCATCCCGGTTGAGTCAGGCGGAGCGAGAGCTAAAAATAATTAAAAAAATTGGTGTAACACCGCAAGTTATTCGTAGCATGCAAAAACGCCTTAATGCAAAGCAGAAGAAGAGCAAGCCATCAGTCAAAAAAGCAACCAACAAAAAAACACAGACTAAAAAGCTCAACATTGAACAGGTGGGACAGAAAATATCCGAGTTCAAATCGGCAATTCAGAGCGGTAATAAGGATGCGCTGAAACAGCTTAGTGATTATTCTCCGGGAAGAGAGCGTTTTGTTAATCAGCTGCTGGTGAAATATCAGAGTATAACGGTGAAGGTTTCCAGATTGCAGTTAATCGGCAGTAAAAATATTGCAAAAGCGCATATTGAGTTAACTGAGCTAATCGATGTTAACAGTAAAACCGTGGCGGCGGGTGACTGGGGGCAATTTGATATCACCCTGAGCTTTAACACAAACAATCAGTTAAAAATACGCTGGTAATTATTTATAATACAGAAATAGCAATACCTGTGAACTTCATCACTCTAATTGGCTGAGCGCTATTGACGATTTCAGGTGTATCGCTTACCATCTGCCGAGTAATCAAGTGTGTGAAATCTGTTTCGGTTTAATGTAAAACGGATTGAAAGGAAGTAACACAATTAACTCAGCAGGATGATAAAGTGATTAAACCAATTCTTAAAAAAGCCATTGTGCTTTTTATTTGCCACGCGCTGGCATTTTCCCCATTACTACAGGCCGCACAACTTTCCCTGCCTTCGGGTGATTTAACACCCCCAGAAATTACCCAGCCAAAATACATCGATAAAGTAGGTAAGGGTGAGCCCCATAAAATTAGTGTGGTGGTCACCGATAATGTTGCGGTTAAGCAGGTGATGTTGTTCTATCGGGTCATTGGTACTGAACGTTATCAACGTTTACGTATGCAAAACACGGCAAAAACCAATACCTATTATGCCATTATCCATGCCAATAAAATTAAGAAACCGGGCATCGAATATTACATTCAAGCCTTAGATACGGCGGGTAATAGTCTGTTACACGGTTATGCTTTTTCTCCGCTTAGTGTCAAAACCATTGGTGACAACGCGATCGCGGCCAATACTAAAAACACAACAGCAAAGTCTGATGATGACGACAGTATCTTCACCAATAAATGGTTCTGGATTGGCTTAGGCGTACTGGTTGCCGGTGCTGCAGCGGGTGGTGGAGGCGGCGGTGGTGGCGAGCCCACGGATACCGGTTCTACGGTTGTAGTCTCTGCACCTCTTCCCTAAGCTGCCCAAAAATAGGCTGCCCAAAAATATTTAATGTGAGGTCTTTACACGTTAACAGATAAAACAAAAAATACAGTCATTCCGGTATGCTTTTGAGCCGGAACCCAGTGACTTTTAATCGATTAAGTCTCTGAGTTCCCGCCACATGTATACTGCGATATCGACATCTTTGATTTTTGTTTCTTTTTTTCGTGCAAAGCACTCATCGTATAATTTTAACCATAAATTAATAATAAAATTAATTTACAGGATGTAATGTATGTATTGCTTAGCATTTTTTCTTAAAAAACTTTCGTCGATTTTTATCATTAGCTTGCTCAGTTTAACGATGCTTGCCTGTGAATCTGGCAATTCAAATGTGGGCACCACACCGACAGATGACAAAGGCGGCGTCTCGTTACCCCGCGAGCTAAAAACCACCTTGCTAATAGATGGCACTCTCAACGCTTATATAACAGTGGACAAAAGTGCTCGACAGAAGATGAGCATTAATGGCGACAATGCGGGTATTAGCCTGAACGGCTTAACGGAAGGAATGCATACCTTTGTTATTGAATTTGAATATATCGTCACCGCCAACCCCGGCACCCCGGTAAAACTCGCGCAGGTATCCCGCGAAATAAATGTTGGCGCGGGCAGCAATACGTTAAGTATTGAAGAAACGGATTATGACACCAGTTATGATGATGATAACGACGGGCGCTCAAATATAATTGAGCTGGCCGCGGGTGAAAATCCGTTTGCGGGTTATGTTATTAGTAATATCAGCGGTAACACCACAGAAGATCAGGACACGGCGAGTTTTAATATTGTACTCACCAGCGCGCCAACGGCTGATGTCAGCATTGATATCAGTAGTTCAGATACCAATGAAGGAACAGTAGACAAAGACAACATCACTTTTACCACCGCAAACTGGGATGAACCACAAGCACTTATCGTCACCGGTGTTGATGATGATGTGATTGATGGCAATGTTAATTACAGCATTGAAATCTCTGCAATGGTTTCTACAGATGCAAATTACAATGGTGAAAACCCCGCGGACGTAAGTGTAACCAATGTCGATAACGACAGCTCCGGTTTTAACATCAGCCCCATTAATCGCAGCACCAATGAAAGTGGTACAACCGCCAGCTTTACCGCACGTTTAAATACACAGCCGACGGATGATGTGGTGATTGACCTGAACAGCTCAAATACGGGTGAAGGTAACATCGATAAATCCAGTCTAACTTTCACATTGCAAAACTGGAGCACTCCGCAAACGGTTACGGTAACGGGCGTGGATGACAATGTACTGGATGGAAATCAAAGTTACACAATCGATTTTAGTGCTGCGGTGTCCAATGACGGTAACTACAACAATCTGGTTGCTGACAGTGTCAGCGTATTAAATTTAGATAACGAAGGCGCGCTTAGCGTTAGTCTAGACCCCAAGACCAGCAGCATAAGTGAAACGGCTGGCGTAGCGGTGATAACCGCGACCATGAGTAACGCATCCAATCAGGATGTGATTGTTAATTTGAGTTACCGGGGAAGCGCGAGTGCGGCGGATTACACGCGAGTGAACTCTATTACTATACCGGGTGATGGTCAGACGACGAGTGCGTCCATTGAAATAGCAGCAACAGCCGATACCATTCATGAAATAGATGAAACCCTTATTATTGATATTAGCTCGGTGATCAACGCGTTGGAATCGGGTGCGCAAAGTGTGTCGGTTACGATTGCGGATGATGATCAGGAGCCGATAGTGACATTAGGTCTCGGTTCATCATCATCACTTTCAGAATCCGTGGGCAGTGTGAATTTAACGGCGAGTATTAATACTGAATCGTCCCGTGATGTGGTTGTGAATTTAATTTATACCGGTACGGCAACAGCCGGTGATGACTATACAAAAGTAGACAGTATTACCATTCCTGCCATGGCAACATTTTCACAGGTTGCCTTTAACATTACTCAAGACACGATTGATGAGCCGCCTGAAGGCGTTACGATTGAGGTAGGCACGGTTACAAATGGTGTAGAAATTGTCGCCCAGCAGGTAGATATTAATATTGCGGACGATGATGATCCGTCTGTGATTAGCTTTTCTTCGGCCAGTCAAACGGTGGCAGAAACCGTAGGTGGTGTAACAGTCAGTGCGTCACTGAATACGGTGAGTGCCTTTGATATTACCGTTCCCTATACAGTCGCCGGTAGTGCCGGTAGTACTGATCATAATTTGGTAAATGGAAGTATAAATATTCCTGCAGGGCAAACCACAGACGCCACTAATTTTACTATTCAAAATGACACTTTAGTTGAGAGTGCTGAAGACATTGTTATCACGATGGGAACACCCGTTAATGCAACTCAGGGAGCAACTAATACCCACACAGTATCTATAACGGATAATGATTACAACATTGGTGGCTCCTCTAGCGGTGTTGGCAGTCTTGGTCTGGTGTTGCAGAAAAATGCTGTGGATGATCTTGATATTAATGGCGACGGTGTTTTTGTATTCGCGAATGGCCTGGATGATGGTAGCGCTTACGAGATCACCATTAAATCACATCCAGCGGGCCGAACCTGTGCGCTTTCTAATGCAACAGGCACGGTAAATAATGCCAATATCACGAATGTTTCAGTCGTGTGTTTTACCACTAATATTTTGTCAGCTATGCCTCAATCTACCTCGGTTAAACTGGACTGGAATAAAACCGGTGGGGCTGTTTACAATATTTACTATTCAACCGATAAGGGCTTTGACCCTAAAAACTACGCAAGTTACAACAACAGCGGAGTGTTAAGTAATATTGCTTCGCCCCCTCGAACGCTGACGGGGTTAAAAAATGGACTGAAGTATTATTTTGTACTGGAAGCCGTTTATTTTAATACCCTGATCTATTCAGCTGAAAAAAGTAGTCGACCCGATGAATGGCAATTTAATGGCAATGTAAGTGTCATTGAGTTGGCAGCAGGTGGAACACGATACCTCGGGGGTAATTTCACCAGTGTGGGCGTTTACACTGGAAAAGCTGCACCGGTTGATATTACAACAGGCAAACTGACGACGGGGAGTTTTCCCTCGGTAGAGGGTAGCGGTAATGTAAAAGTAATAGAGCCCGATGGTCAGGGTGGCTGGTATGTTGGAGGCAGCTTTGCCACCAGTGCTAAAGATAATATCGATGGAGTCGCACATAATGGCCTGGCGCATTTTCTGGCTGATGGTTCGGTAGATCCCAATTTCCCTGACATAGCTGTAGGCGGAGTTGTTAACGCGATAGCAGTAGATAATGGTACGGTTTATATTGGTGGAACGTTTAGTGGTGTTGGTGGAGTAACAACGCGAAATTTGGCTGCTATCACTACAGATGGAGTCGTTATTGATTGGGCACCGGTGGTTAACAGTGTTGTTAATTCACTGGCAATAAGTGGAGATAAACTTTATGTGGGGGGGTTATTTAGCAGCATTGATGGTATTAGCCGTGGACGCCTGGCCGCCTTTTATACCCAGGCAGCCGCAAGCAGTTTAAAGGGGACCTTGCTTATTGCCTGGAATCCATCTGCAAATAGCGATGTATTTGCGATTGCAATAGGTGGTAGTAATCTTTACTTTGGTGGGCGCTTTACGGGTGTGATTGATGCTGCGACTGCGACAACGACATTACGTAATCGTCTGGCAGCAGTTGATCTGGCGAGTGGCTCTCTGTCCACATGGGATCCCAATGGAACTGATCTCAGTAATACAGTATTTACTCTGGCAACAGACAGTACTTCTGTATATGCCGGTGGACGATTCACCAGTATTGGAAATAATTCACAGAGTTACCTGGCATCTATTAAGATGACGGATGGAACATTAAACGCCTGGAATCCCAGACCAAGTAATCTGGTATCAACTCTAAAAATCTCTGGTAACACAGTTTATGTCGGTGGAGGCTTTACAGACATAAGATCAGATAGCAGCAGAAAACAAAAGTATGTAGCTGCGATTGGAAAGGATGGTGTTGTCAGTAGCTGGCAGCCAAACTCCGATGGTAATGTGGCGGCAATTGCAATTGATGGAAGCACGGTCTATTTAGGTGGCACGTTTAATGTAATTGGAGCAGCAACTCGAAACCGACTGGCATCGATAAACACAGACGGTACATTGAGAGACTGGAATCCGGATGCTAATAGCACAATCTCTGCGATGGATATCAATGAAAGCACTCAAAAAATATACATTGGCGGGTATTTTTCAAATATATCGGGTTCAGCTCAGAGTGGTATTGCCGCTGTATCAACTGCAACTAGTGCAACACTGGACCCAAATTTCCAGGCCGATATTAATTTTGTAGATTCACTGGCGATTGATGATAGCACTGGCATTGTTTATGTCGGTGGCGCTTTTGGAACCGTAAATGGCCAAACTCATAGCGGCCTGGTGGCGTTTAATTCTGATGGTTCGATAGATACTAGGCTTAATCTGAATCTTGAATCAATTGCGGCTTATTGGGTGAACGATATTGTTATCGATAATGGTGTGGTCTATATTGGGGGGAATTTCTCGGGCGTCAAAGATTCAGTAAGCAATACACGAAATAACCTTGCGGCATTTACTACCACTGGTGCACTGGTACAGAATTGGGCCCCGAATGTCGATAACCATATTAATACATTGGATATTGATCAGGGCGTGTTATATGTGGGTGGTAACTTTACCAGTGTTAATGGGGCAGTGCGCAATCGTCTAGCATCAATAAATGTTGCTGATGGAAGTCTAGCCGCCTGGAATCCAGATGCAGGTGTAGGAGGGGGAGTTAATATAATAACGGTTGATGGAAGTACAAGTACTGTTTATGTTGGTGGTGGATTTACAACTGTAGGAGGCCAGGCTCGAAGTGGTGTTGCCGCCATTGATAACCTTGGGAATGTTTTAAACAGTTGGATGCCATCAATCAGTGGGGGTGGAGTTGATACAATCGCTGTTGATGCATCTTTTCGAGCTGCAGTTTATATGGGCGGTGCATTTACTGGCGTAACCGATACCTCACGTAACTCTTATGCGGTCACCGGTTTGGATGGCGTTCTAAAATAATTATTTTTTAGAACATAGGGTAGCAGCGAAGTAACAGGGTAATACGGAGGGTAATATGGATACCCGTATTAACTAACAAAGAGTACTAATTAATAAATTGTTGCTTTTATTGATTATTTAAATGGGTGTTCCTGAAACAATCCGCATGCTTTAGACACAGGCAGTGTTATGCACAGTGCTGAATTTATAAGGCCAAGACATAATTCTACTATTTTGAAATGGATGAATGCGGCCCTGACAGCAAGTAAAGTAAAATGAAAAATTTAATTGCTCTTATTGGTTTTATCTTTCTACTTGGTGGATGTAATAACGCTATCAATGAATTACAAATAAAAATTGAAGATTTAATTGCCAGTTCAGAAGCTTCAGACGAAAAAAATAATGCGGAAATACTTAATGACTATTCGAATGATAACCATGTTGCCTATCAGCTGGAAATAAAAAATGCAGTCGATTCATCTTTGATAGAAGTATCAAGCTTATCTGATCATATGAATGAAAAAATAAACGTCACAATTTCTATCGATGAAAATAGTTGGCATGCTTCCTGGTCGCCTGTGGATAATAATAATATTTATATATTGCTGAGAGAATGAGTTAATTTGATTTGTTTTTAACGATATGACTAAAACCTACACGCAGATTGGCGGTGGAGGTATTACGTGTATTAATAAATGGGTTGCTACCAACACTTTTACTGTATCTGTTTCGCAAGAAGAATGTATTGATAAAATAACTTACGCATTGAGTGTTGACGGAGAATATTATATTAAAACCCTTACGCGAGAAGTGAACGCAGTTACACCCCGGCAGAAATAGAAAATGGCGATGAATGCAGGTCAATTCATGCGAACATTAATGTGAGACCAGAGAATAACGCCACTCATACTTGATATTGAGATTTTCCACCAAACCCAGTAAATCCGAAACCCCAAAGAGAGGGCAATCCTTTCAATACTCACATGATTAAATGTGTAAAAGATAGTTAACAGTAAGGCATATACAGTGCATTATTGGGAACTTCTAGCTTATTCTTGATGCAAGTAAGTTATTGATAAGTTGAGCATTTAAAAACCAATCAGCGCATAAATAAACCACTGTCGAAATTTGTTACATAAAATCCATAAACGCCCTCGATAACCCCAATAAAAGCTATATATATTTGCATAACTAATTGTATTTATTTGAATAATTAATACCTGGCATTAACATTGTTTAACTAATTTGCACGTGGTTTTATCTATTAAAATAACAGGGATTAAAAATGCTTAAAAAAATCTTTAAATATTCAGTTTTATCTATGGCACTGGCTGGATCTCACGCTGGGGCGGCCAGCATTAGTTATTATCTGGATCAGTCAAATGATCTGCCCGACGGTATCAATTACGCACAGGTAACGATTAGTGATGGCCTGTCAGGCGATATCGATTTTTCTGTGCAAGTGTTGTCATCTGCTTTTGATGTGTCTCCGGGAGCCAATTTTGGCTTACAGGCCTTTGCATTTAATTATGATAATGCATTAATCGTCGATGCAGCTAATATCGTTAATCTGGATCCTTCCTCCTGGACCATCTCTCAGGATGCCAATGCGGGTGGTGATTTTGGTAAATTTGATTTTCAGACCTCCGGTACGGGCAATGCGCGTACTGAACTGTTGGGTTTCAGCATAAGTGGTGTTGCTGATGATACGATTAACTCCTATGCACTTGGCAGTACTCTGAATCCAGCTTCAGGTGAGTTTTTTGCGGCACATATTGCCGGATTTGATCTAACGAACGGTGTAACCAGTGCGCAATTTGCCGGTTCAACGCCGGTTCCAGTCCCGGCCGCTCTGTGGTTATTTGGCTCGGGCTTAGTGGGTCTTGCGGGGGTTGCTCGTCGACGTAAATAGGACCGACGTAAATAGGATCCAGATCCTGTCCTGGTCAGGAGAATAGGGAATGACTATTCACAGTCGAGTCGATTGTGGATAGTCATTCGATTAACCTGAACCCGCCATTCTCAAAAAAATCACCCACCATTCCACCTAAATTTACCGCTAAGCTTGTGATTTAGCGTCAAAAACCCTATAATCCCGCGCCTGAGTCAACAGACTCGGTTTTTTTACTCCTTGTTCTACTGGCACCCGCAGTTATTGACTGGGCTGTTCAGAGGGCATTAACCCGTAAGGAGCACGCAATGCGTCATTACGAAATTGTGTTTCTGGTCCACCCTGACCAGAGCGAGCAGGTGCCTGCTATGATTGAACGCTATAAAGGCATTATCGAGTCTAACGGCGGTAAGGTTCACCGTTTAGAAGACTGGGGCCGCCGTCAGCTGGCTTATTCAATCAATAAAATCCACAAAGCCCACTATGTTCTGATGAATGTAGAGTGCGGTAACGAAGAAATGACTGAGCTTGAATCGGGTTTCCGTTTCAACGATGCGGTTCTGCGTAACATGGTTATCAAGTGCAAAGAAGCGGTTACTGAGCAATCTCCTCTGATGAAAGAAGAAGAGAGCAAAAAGTCTGAGAAGCGTGAAACTAAGCCAGAATCAACTGAAACTGATGTAGTAACTGCGCCAGAAACTGCACCTGTAACAGAAGAAGCGGCTCCCGAAGCTGATGCTTCTGCTGAATAATTGAGAGGATATAAACATGGCATATTTTCGTCGTAAAAAATTCTGTCGTTTCACTGCTGAAGGCATTACACAGTGTGACTACAAAGATCTGAACCTGCTGAAAAACTTCGTTGGCGAAACCGGTAAAATTGTTCCCGCCCGCATCACAGGTACTAAAGCTAAATATCAGCGTCAGGTAACCACTGCAATTAAGCGCGCGCGCTACCTTGCATTGCTGCCTTACACTGACCAGCACTAATTCAGGAGATTAAGTAATGGAAATTATTCTATTAGAAAAAGTTGATCGCCTGGGCAAGCTGGGTGATGTAGTAAATGTAAAGAATGGTTTTGCACGTAATTTTTTATTACCTTTTGGTAAAGCAAAAATTGCTAATGAAGCTAATGTTAAAGAGTTGGAAGAGCGTCGCGCTGAATTAGAAGCCAAAGAAACTGAAACGTTGGCGACTGCAACGGCACTGAAAACCAAACTGGATGAATTGAGCATTAGCATCACTTCCAAGTCGGGTGCTGAAGGCAAGCTGTTTGGTTCTGTTGGCAACGCTGACATTGCAGAAGCGATTGTTGCTGCAGGTATTGACGTTGAGAAAAAATCAGTTCGTTTACCCACGGGGCCTATTCGTAGTGCTGGCGAATATGAAATTGATCTGCATTTACACTCAGATGTTAATGCACAGATCAAACTGACAATTATTGGTGAAGAATAAGTTTTAAACTTATAATCATTATTGATTGTATACAACAGCCGGGCATTGCCCGGCTGTTGTTGTTTTGGCGATTAAAAAATAAATTTTATTCAACGTTTTATTTTTCTTAACTTTCAATTGTATTTTTTGTCGAATTTATAGATAAAATAAATGAGACAAGATAAATACCCCGGTCTATCGTCGGGTGGTATTCGGTTTTACAGCTAGCAAAAAATATATAACTGTCCCGAATCGATTAGTCCTGACAACCTCAGCCAATTAAACTGGCACACATCACCACTTAAAAAACCGTTGAGGTTTCATTAGTTGATTCCGGTCAATGACGTATGGCATATTGCATGTGTAACCTCGCATATAAGCAAATATGCCTAGTATATTGCTTTCTCAGAATCTAATGGGAGTTTCAATATGAATAATGAGGGCCTGTTTTACGCCACGATAATGCCAGATAAAGACTGGTGGACAGCACTCTGGCCTGATCCGGCAGGTGTATTACGTGCAGTTGGTATTGAGCCGGATATGCAGGTAGTGGATTTATGTTGTGGCGATGGTCATTTCACTAAACCCATGTGTGAGCTGGTGCATCCGGGGAAAACCTGGGCGTTGGATCTGGATGCGGACTTACTGGACGAGGCGAAAAAAAACTGTGCGGGTAATGCTAATTTTCATACCATTCTGGGAGATGCTCGCGAGCTCAGTCAACAGATAAAGGAACCGGTGGATTTTATTTTTATTGCCAATACCTTTCATGGTATTTCAGATAAAATCGCTTTTTCGCAATCAGTCTATAATTCACTCAAACTCGGCGGGCGATTTGCAGTCATTAACTGGCATTGTCGCCCACGGGAGGAAACCATCGTACTCGATCAGCCCCGGGGACCTGATACACAATTGCGCATGCAATCGCAGGATGTGCAGTCAACTGTTGAACCTGCGGGCTTTACGCTGGATAAAGTGATTGATGTGGGCCCCTACCATTATGCGGCTATTTTTGTAAAAGAATAACCACAAAAAAGCTCAAAAACAGACAAATCGAGATATTAAGTTGCGATGAAGATCAGAGGAATACACATGTCAGCAATATAGATATATTATTTTGGTGGTTGAGCTAAGCTGTTTTTTTACAAGACATACAGGGAAATTTTCATGTCTTTTGTTTTATCAAATCAATGCTATGATTTTTTTTAAAAACGCATCAAAACATGACGAACAAAAAAATTACATTCGTTGTTTTATAAGGTTATGGAACTGTATCTTTAATTTTTATTCCTGAATGCACTGGTTAACAGCCACAGTTTTTGGAAATAGGTGGGTTCATTTTTATTTTTCACCTGAGTTATTTAATTAAGTATGGAGTTTAAATATTCTATGTAAGATGTGTGGGTGGTTGAATAAATAAAAATATAAAAAATAGCATTTTTAAGCATTGTAAAAAATCAGGAATTATCCCCATGCATAGCCTCATACATGGAAAGATATTCAGTTTCCATTGAAGTGAACTCATCCTGTAGTTGAGCATGTGCCACATCTTTTTTAATAATGTCTTCTTCAAGTTTGCTGATGGTGCTTTTTAAGTCGTCAACTTCACCCGTATTGGCTGTAGCTGCATCCGCATCCGCAGTAGATTCGTCTGTATCCTGATCATGATTGGCCGTCTGAAGTTTTTCATTTTCTTCTTCAAGTATGGTAATGCAGCTCATCATTTCTTTTGAGGTGCGTGCGAAATCATTGAGGGTTTCTTTTAGTTTTTCTGCTTGTGAGGCATCTATTTCAAGTGATTCTATGGTGTCAACTAATTGCTGAATTTTATTTTCCTGTTGCTCCACAACTTCCTTCATTTGTTCAAGGTCAACAACTGAATCACTGTCTTGCGCTGCTTCGCTGTTATCATCGGAAAATAATGCTTCGTGTCGGGAGTCCATTTTATCGACTTCTTCCTGTAGCCGGTTATTTTCCATTTCCAGAACTTCCATACACATTTTCGAATCGCTTAACTGTCTTTCAATTACCTGCATTTGTTCGCGTAGGGTGTTCAGTAACTCTGCATCAATATTTTCGGGATCAGATCCTTCTACGGATTTTTTCATACTGCTTAAGGCATTTTCCTGTTCATAAATAATATCTTTTAGCTTGTTAACTTCACCATCAATTTTTTTGCCTTGAGTTTCTATATAAAAAACTTTTTCCTTGCTTTCGGTAACTATAGCTGTATTGGTTATGGTTTCTGTTGGTGTTGTGTTTACTTCTTCAACTGTTGAAAACTGATCCAGCAGTTTTTTCATGTCATCATAGATGCTGTCCCAGAAATGTATTTCATGTTCGGTTTTTTCTGCAGCGGTTTTTTCCATCAGCAAAAACTGTTCACGGGCAAGTAATAGCTTGCTCTGGGCTTCATTGGGGGCGGGGGCGCTGTTTTTATCTTCGGTATTGTCTATATCCTGTTCAGCATCAGAATTACTTTCTGGCGCTTCATTTTCAATGTTTTCCTGTTGTTTTGTTTTTGTGGCATTGCGTTGCATTGCCTGTTCCAGAAAATCAATATAGCTGCTTCCTAAATCAATAGTGTCGAGTTCATCTTCAGGAAATTGAGGGGGTGCATCTACAGCTGCTTCTGCCGCTGCAGGTTTTCGTAAAATCATAATGGCGAGCGTGATGCTTACTCCCAGTAGAACAAGCAGAGCTTCAGCCACAACCAGTACAATTATGAGAGGGATTTCCATGTTTTACTCTTCGTCCGATTTCGTTTCGGTTTTGTTTCCGGATGATTTACTAGATTTAAAATGGCGGTAAATTAAAAATCCATTTAATCCAATAAAAATTAATACGGCATTAAAGATACCGAAGTAAATTATAATCTTAGTTGTGTTATCTTCACCTTTATCTTTATCTTTTTCAGCTTCGCTAGCTACAGGTGATTCAGGCTCTGCTGCGGGTTTTTCTTCATTGGCTTGCTCTTTTGCTGGGGGTTCCATTACAGGTTCAGGTTCAGTCGGCATGGTGTTTTTAAATGAGAAAATTTGCTGGCGCTGGAAAGTGCGTGATTTAGCAATAATGGCTGCGCCATAAATACCATCCATTTCAGGTTTGAATCGTGTAACAAACTCTCCCTCTTCATTGATTGTTTCTATAGGGAAGGTGTCAATAGTTTCATCGGGGTGTTCAATTTCTAATATTACTTCCATGTTTCTTAATAAGTCCTGATTGGCTTCGGTTTCTTCATTTTGAATAAACCAGGACTTAATAATTAATTCTGGCTGATAACTGTCCGTATTATATTCAAATTGTGTGCGTAGTTTAATATCGGTAACAATATAGGCGCGGTTATCATCGTCGCTAAATAATATTTTCCATTCGCCTTCAGCGGGTTTTTTTATGGTAATCATGTCAAAACTGGTGGATACAAACCATTTTATTTTTTCAGATTTAAATGTGGAATTTATTCTGTCGCCGGTTGGCGGCTGCAAAAAAATCTGGCTGCTATCCGAGTCTTTATTGGCAATAATTGTAATTTCATTAATGCTGGTATCTACAATAAATTTATTTTCATTTAAGGGCAGCATATCCGGTTGCTTGGTCTGTTCGAATATTCTGCTGAACACTTTATGCAATACATCGTCGCTGGCGGCGAGGGCATAACGGCCATCGGTGGCTTCGGCGACTTCCTGTAATAATTCCTGATCGGAGGCTTCGGTGAAGGCAATGCTATAAATTTTAATATTGTGTTCAATTAACTGTGGTAATAAATTTTCAAATATCTGTTCCCTGAGCAGGGCGGATTTTTCTTTATTACCCACATCCATCTGACCATCCGACATCAAAATAATAATGGGTTCACGATTAAGTTGATCACTTTCTTTTAAAAACTCAATGCCCTTTGTAATGGCGGAGTGAATATTGGTGTGCATACCCTTGTGGGAAATTTTATTGGTGGCACGTAATGCCTGTTTGAGTTGTTTGTCAGTTTCTAACTGAGTGAGGTAAGTAATGGGCCAGGCCTGGCTACTAAAACTGACCACGCTTAGGCGATCTTCACTGTCGAGTAATGAAATAAATAATTTGGCCGCGGGTTTGCGTAGTTGCTTCGGGTCGTTTTTTTTCATGCTGCCGGAGCTGTCCATTATCACCACTGCATCCAGTGGGGGTTTGTCTTCACTTTGAGCCGTAGTACTGCTCAGGCAAAGGATCAGGATAGTCGCCGTGATCAATGAGACTGAATTTTGAGTTAGTTTTTTTAATATTTCATCTGGCACAGATAATGCCCACATTTTTATGTTTTTGTTTTACATAGGGGAGGGATAACTTAATGATTGTTTAAGCTAATTCCCCTAAGTGCTTCATTTTATTGTAGTACACAATTAAAAATAAACATGATCTGTGGAGAGGATGTGTGGGTGTGAAGGCGGGTGACGAGAGATCTGAGATTATATTGAAGTCGGTGTCGCCCCGATGCGGGTATTTCGGGGCGACAGTTCAAGTTGTTGTCTTATTTATGACGGGTTCAGGTGCCTCAACAGGGTCAGTTTCAGTTTCTCCATCGACTCATCATCCAGCAGAGGATTGTGGTTTTTATCGGTGATATAAAAGCTGTCGAGGGCTTTTTCGCCGGCGGTGGCGATTTTCGCATGGTGGATATGGATTTCACATTCGGCAAATGCCTGAGCAATATTGTCCAGTAGTCCCGGGCGATCCGCTGTAATAATGGTCAGTACGGTGATGTCATTGCCCACCAGCTGGTCAAAACGTATTTTTGTATCCACTGAAAAGTTTTTCTGGGTACGGCTGAGTATGTGACTGGGCGGGCTGATAGCCTCCTTTTCATTGTTCGGGTCGAGTCGTGACTCGAGCCTGTCAGTGATTTCAGCTATGCGAAACTGTTCGCTTGGGCTGCTGCCATCAGCTTCCAGCACTTTAAAGCTGCTAATGGCGAAATTATCATCGGTGAGGTTGATTTTTGCATCGGCAATATTCAGGTTGAGCTGTTCCAGTGTTGATACGATACTGGCAAATACCCTGTCATTACTTTCGTTATAGATAAAAATTTCCGCTTCTCCACGCTGGTTAATACGTGTACTGATTTTCGGCATACCCAGTTTGCTATCAAGCAGTATCAGGCTGTGCCAGCTAATTTCATCCGGTGTGTGATTAATGAAATAATCATCGGGAAACGGTGTCCAAAGTTCATTTAACTCTTCAGAAACTACGCCGAGTTTGGCCAGCATGCGGGATGCGGAGGTGCGGGTTTCATGGGAGATAATTTCCCGCTTTATCGGGTTTTCCAGCCCGGTTTTTATGGCGGCGGCAGCTTTGTGGTAGAGCTCGGATAGCAGGTTGTCTTTCCATGAATTCCACTGTTTCGGGTTGGTGGCACGGATGTCACACATGGTTAGCAGGTAGAGACTGTCCAGATGCGCGAGGCTGCCCATTTCATTGGCAAAGGCATAAATCACTTCCGGGTCGCTGATATCCTTGCGTTGAGCCACCATCGACATTAACAGGTGTTTTTTCACTAGCCAGCCGACGAACTCACTGTCTTTAGCGGAGCGACCGTGGTTCAGGCAAAATGCCTCAGCATCAATTGCGCCTAAATTCGCATGGTTGCCGCCGCGTCCCTTGGCGATATCGTGGAAAAGACCCGCCAGATAAAGTAGCTCCGGGTTTTCAAGGTGATGAAAAATACCACTGGCCAGCGGGTGTTCGTGGGCAAAGGCCGGCACTGATAAGCGGCGCATATTACGTACCACAAATAAGGTGTGCTGGTCTACGGTATAGGCATGAAACAGATCGTATTGCATGCGTCCGACTATTTGCTCAAAGGCGGGGATATAGGCCGCCAGAATGCCATAGCGGTTCATGCGTCTCAACTCGTGGGACACTCCCCGGGTTTGAGTAATAATGTCGATGAACAGCTGTTTGGCGGTTTGCGAGGCACGGAATTTGTCGTCGATCAGATGACGGTGCTCTCGAATCATGCGAATGGTTTGCGCATGCACCCCGCGTATTTCCGGATGCAGCTCCATTATTAGAAAAATTTCCAGTAACGAGCTGGGGTGTTCGATGAATACATTTTCATTGCGTGCAGCAATATAGTTATTAATCACATGAAAGCGACGGTTAATGTCAACCGGCTCCTGTTGATCATCCGAGTATAAAATTTCCTGCCGAAACAGTTGCAACAACAGCTCGTTTAAACGCTCCAGCTGTAGCACTGTGCGGTAGTACTTTTGCATAAACTGCTCAATGGCGAGGTTGTTTGCTCCGTCCTCATAGCCGAAAGATTGCGCCAGCTGGCGTTGCAGATCAAACAGCATGCGATCTTCATGCTTGCCGGTGAGGAAGTGTAAGTGGGTGCGGATTTTCCATAAATAAGTCTGGCATTCATTAAGCGTGGAAAGTTCGCTTTGGGAAATAAAGCTCTGGTCCACCAGTTCATGCAGAATGCGGGTGCCGAAGTGGCGCTTGGCCACCCAGCCGATCATTTGTAAATCCCGCAGCCCGCCGGGATTTTCCTTAATATTGGGCTCAAGGTTGTAAGCGGTGTCGCCGAATTTACGGTGACGCTGGGTTTGTTCGTCGAGTTTGGCTTTGAAAAAGTCCTTGCTGCTCCAGATCTTCTCCGGTCCGGTGGCTTCCACCATGCGATTAAAGAGTGTTTCATCGCCGCTGAGCAGGCGTGATTCCATCAAGTTGGTTACCACGGTGATATCTTTGGTCGCTTCCTCAATGCACTCCTCAAGCGTGCGTACACTATGGCCGATATCTAATTTACTGTCCCAGAGTAGCATTAAAAAATGCTCGAGCTTGCTTTTGGTTTGTGGGCTTTCTGCTTCCTTTAGCAGTAGCATTAAGTCAATATCCGAGGCCGGGTGGAGCTCGCCACGGCCATAGCCTCCCACTGCTATTAAAGAGACAGGCTGTTCACAATCGGCAAATTGCTGGTTAAAAACCTGTATTAAGACCTGATCGATAAACTGTGCCCGGGTGCTGACGATATCCAGTGTGCCGGCACCGTTTTCAAATGCCTGTTTAATGGCCTTTTCACCTTTTTGAATCGTTTCTTTTAACAGGCTGAGTAGTTGCTCTGGCTGCGCTTTTAACTGGCTGGCAAAGTCGTTTTCGTTGAAGATACTGATGGATTGAAGCGTAATATCGGGCATACGGGTCTCTTTGTTATTAGCGCCCCTCTTAGTAAAAGCGGGGCGGAGGAGATTTGATTCAGGCTCAGATTATGACTCAATAATCAGCCGTATAATGAGCTGAAGCTTTTCAAATCCCCTCTTACACCCTCTTTTTTCAAAGGGGAAAGTTAAATGCTTTCCCCTTCACGCAACGTCAGCACTTCATAGCCGGTTGGTGTGACTAATATGGTGTGTTCCCATTGCGCTGAAAGGCTGTGGTCTTTGGTAACCACAGTCCAGTTGTCTTTTAGAACCTTAACCTGACGCTTGCCAACATTAATCATCGGTTCAATGGTGAATATCATTCCGGCTTCAATTGTGACGCCAGTGCCAGCCTTGCCGTAGTGCATTACCTGCGGGTCCTCATGAAAACCTTTACCGATGCCGTGGCCACAATATTCCCGTACCACGGAAAAACCCCGGGACTCCGCATATTTCTGAATAACTTCACCAATATCTCCCAGGTGTGCCCCTGGTTTCACCAGTTTAATGGCTTCCACCATGCTTTCCCGGGAAATATTAGCCACCCGTTTGGCCTTAATATTGGGCTCCCCCACATGAAACATTTTACTGGTGTCACCGTGATAGCCGTCTTTGATAACGGTAATGTCGATATTAATACTGTCACCGCTTTTCAGCTTTTTTTCGCTGGGGATACCGTGACATACCTGAAAGTTTAGTGAGGTACAGATAGATTTCGGAAAACCGTGGTAGTTAAGCGGGGCAGGGATGGCTTTTTGTTCGTTGACAATATGGTCGTGGCAAATGCGGTCCAGCTCATTGGTCGTGATGCCGACTTTAACGTGCGGCTCTATCATCTCCAGCACCTCTGCCGCCAGGCGGCCGGCAATGCGCATTTTTTCAATTTCATCTGCTGTTTTTATCAATATGCTCATAGTCTGTACTGGCTTAGGTTTTTCATCTGGGAAACTGATTAGGCCTGAATTATAGACGATTTTCAAGATTTCCTTAGATTTCTTGGACTTAGCCGTTTTATTTGTCGAATAATTGCGGTTTTTATTGTGCCGAATAGGCGGATATGGTATAAATCCGCCGCGCTTATGCGCAAACAACTTTTTTTCGTTTAGAGCAATTGGCTAGAAGTGTAAATTAGAGTGTGATTTATTAATGTGCATGGTGAATTTGAAAACATGCGTGGTCACCTACAATGGTGATAAGCATGTTTTTAGATTTGCCAGGTGCATTAAGAAATTGCGCTATATTTTGCACGGCCAGTTAATTGATTTAAACATAATACGCACACATATCATCATCCTGTAACTGGGTGCCTGAAGATCATTAATTTGATGATTCGGGTTGTTGCAGGGGATATGTGGAGGCCTAACCCTAACTGGAGTTAAATCATGGCTAAAGTAACTATGCGCCAAATGCTTGAAGCAGGCGTTCATTTCGGACATCAAACACGTTTCTGGAACCCCAAGATGGCAGAGTACATCTTTGGTGACCGCAACAAAATTCATATCATCAATTTAGAAAAAACCTTGCCTATGTTCAACGATGCGTTGAATGCGATCAGCAAAATTGCTGCATCTAATGGCAAAATTCTTTTTGTAGGCACCAAGCGTGCAGCTCGCGGCGCTATCGCTGAAGAAGCAGCACGTTGTGGCATGCCTTTTGTTAACCACCGCTGGTTAGGTGGTATGCTGACTAACTTCAATACAGTACGTCAGTCTATCCGTCGTTTAAAAGAACTGGAAACCATGTCTACTGACGGTTCTTTTGACAAGATGATTAAGAAAGAAGCTTTAAACAAAACCCGTGAAATGGAAAAACTGGAAAAAACACTGGGTGGTATTAAGGATATGGGCAGTCTGCCAGATGCTGTTTTTGTTATCGATACAGGTAATGAAAAAATTGCTGTTCACGAATCAAAAGTTCTGGGTATTCCTGTAATCGGTGTGGTTGATACTAACAACTCACCTGATGATGTTGATTATATCGTACCGGGTAACGATGATGCGATTCGCTCAATTAAGCTTTATATCGAAGCGGTGGCCGATTCAATTATCGAAGGTAAAGCGGCTTCATTAAATATTGGTGCAGCAGAAGCAGAAGACGAAGTTGCAGCTAAAAAGGCAGCCCCTAAGAAAAAAGCGGCGGTAAAGAAAAAAGCAGCCCCTAAGAAAAAAGCGGCGCCTAAAGCTGAAGATGCTCCTGCTGAAACTGAAACTGAAACTGAAGCTGAAGAAACACCTAAAGCTGAAGCAGCACCAGCACCTGCTGAAGATGATTAAACCATTTGAGCAGACACCTGTTGCCTGCTCAAATGCTTAAACATTAAGACAGCGAATAATCGTGCGGGGATAATGCCCGCGCCTACAAAATAAATATTTAATGAGGTGAATACTATGCAGATCACTGCTGCCATGGTTAAAGAATTACGTGAGCGCACCGGCTCCGGCATGATGGAATGTAAACGTGCATTGCAGGAAGTCGATGGCGATTTAGAAACAGCCATTGAAAATATGCGCAAATCAGGTCTTGCAAAAGCAGACAAAAAAGCAGGCCGTACCGCAGCTGAAGGTTTAGTTGCCATTGCATTAAGCGATGACAAAAAAGAAGCCGCCATTGTTGAAGTTAACTGTGAAACCGATTTCGTTTCCGGCGGTGATGAGTTTAAAGGATTCACCGCGGCTATTGCACAATGTGTATTAGCTAACTCGCCAGCAGATGTTGAAGCATTAAGTGCAATGACATTAGATGATGGAAAAACGATTGAAGAAACTCGCCAGGGCATGGTTGCTAAAATTGGTGAAAATATTCAGGTGCGTCGTTTTGAGCGTAAGTCTACTGACGGTGCGTTTGGTTCATACAATCACGGCATTCGTATGGGTGTACTGGTTGAGCTTAGCAAAGACGATGACGAGCTAATTAAAGATATCGCAATGCACATTGCGGCAAGTAACCCGGCCTGTGTTAACGAAGCAGAAGTACCGGAAGAAATGCTCGCAAAAGAAAAAGAAATTCTTGTTGCACAGGCAAAAGAAAGCGGCAAGCCTGATGATATCATCGAAAAGATGATTGGCGGTCGTATTCGTAAGTACCTTGCAGAAATTACTTTGCTCGGACAGGCATTTGTTAAAGATCCGGATCAAACTGTTGAGCAGTTACTGAAATCAAAAGGCGCTGAAGTTAAGAGCTTTAACCGTTTTGAAGTTGGCGAAGGTATTGAGAAGAAAGTTGAAAATTTTGCAGATGAAGTAATGGCCCAGATAAGTGCGACCTAAGCGCAACCTGAAATAATGCATCAGCTTGAACCTGTGTGCTCGCAGCGCTTCGTTGAAAAATGATTACTTACCCTGTTGTAAGCTCACGTTTTTCGCCTTGATCTGCTAGCATACAGGCCAAACCTGAAGCATTATTTATCAACTGGTTGTTTGTACACAGGGATGAACTTAAGGCCGGGAATTATTTCCCGGTTTTTTGTGTGTAAGGGTGTTGAATAATAATTGCATCCATTCCTGTAGGAACGATCTTCAGATATAGATTGAGTGTATAGTAATCATAAAAAATTGGACGTAATAACGATGAGTAATTCAAAACCAGTTTATAAGCGTGTTTTATTAAAGTTAAGCGGTGAAGCTTTACAGGGGTCACAGGAATCTGGTATTGACCCTGATACTATCAAGCGTGTCGCAAAAGAAATAAAACAGGTTGTAGATTTAGGGGTCGAAGTTGGTATTGTTATTGGTGCAGGTAATATTTTTCGCGGTGCCGGTTTGGCCAAGGCGGGAATGGATCGGGTAACCGGCGACCATATGGGTATGCTGGCAACGGTTATGAATTGCCTGGCTTTGCAGGACGCGGTTGAACGTGAGGGTCCGAGTTGCCGGGTAATGTCGGCATTGAGTATTCACCAGGTTTGTGAAGATTATGTGAGGCGCCGTGCGATTCGTCATCTTGAAAAAGGCCGTGTGGTTATTTTTGGCGCGGGTACTGGTAATCCGTTTTTTACAACGGATAGTGCAGGGGCATTGCGCGCTATTGAAATTGAAGCGGATGCATTATTGAAGGCCACTAAAGTTGATGGTGTTTATGATTCTGATCCAGTAATAAACCCGAATGCGAAACGTTACGAAGCACTTACTTATGATGAAGTGCTGGTGCAAAATTTAGCCGTAATGGATGCCACCGCAATTGTTTTATGCAAAGAACAAAACATGCCGTTGCGGATTTTTAATTTAAATGAAGCCGGTGATCTTGTTCGCACCATGACAGATAAGTCAATTGGTACATCTGTAGTACCTGCTTAAAAGTAATAAATAGTTTGGGAGATAAATTATGATTGATGAAATAACCCAGGATGCACAATCTCGCATGAGTAAAAGTGTGGATTCCCTGAGAACCGAACTGACAAAAATTCGCACGGGCCGTGCACATCCCAGCCTGTTAGATCAGGTGATGGTTGATTACTACGGTAGCATGACACCGATTAAACAGGTGGCCAATGTGGTAGCCGAAGATTCAAGGACCCTTGCGGTAACACCCTGGGAAAAGCCGATGGTTGGTGCAATTGAAAAAGCCATTATGACGGCAAATTTAGGGTTAAATCCCGCATCACAGGGCACGGTAATTCGTGTGCCTATGCCGATGTTAACAGAAGAGCGTCGTCGTGATTTAGTCAAGGTTGTTAAGAGTGAAGGTGAAGCAGGAAAAGTTGCGGTGAGAAATATCCGTCGGGATGCCAATAGCGATTTTAAAGACCTGTTGAAAGAAAAAGAAATTTCAGAAGATGAAGCCCGTAATGCGGAAGAGGCTGTTCAGAAACTGACAGACAAGTTTGTTGCAGAAATTGATAAATTGCTGGAAGCAAAAGAAAAGGAAATGATGGAAATTTAGTTTTTACTTATCGAGTCTATATAAATTAAGTTTTAGCTGTTTTCTGTATTGGTAATAATAACTCTAAAATATATTTTATTAATGGCAAAATATTTGTAACTAGATGTAAAAACAATGATAGTCACTTCAATTAGTAAAACAGAGCAGGATGATAGCGTCCGGCCAAAACATATCGTTGTGGTCATGGATGGCAATGGCCGTTGGGCCAAAAAACGTTTAATGCCAAGAACTGCAGGCCATCATGCGGGTGTTAAATCTACGCGTAAGATTGTTGAAGAATGTATTAAAGAAAAAATCCAGGCGTTAACTTTGTTTGCTTTTAGCAGTGAAAACTGGAAGCGTCCTGAACAGGAAGTCAGCAGTTTAATGGAGTTGTTTGTGTCTACGCTCCAATCTGAAGTTGAATCTTTACATAAACAAAATGTGCGCGTCCGGTTTATTGGAGAATGTGCTGCATTCTCAGAAAAATTACAAAAAAAAATCAAAGAAGCAAAAGAGCTAACCCGGAATAATAGCGGCTTACAGCTGAATATTGCAGTTAATTATGGTGGGCGCTGGGACATTGCAGAAGCCTGTAAAACAATTGTCAGTAAAATTCAGTTAGGTGAATTGCAGGTAGATGATATTAACGCTGAGTTGATTGATGAATATGTGTGTTTAAAACAGTTGCCTGATCCGGATTTATTTATTCGCACCGGTGGAGAAATGCGCATTAGTAATTTTTTAATCTGGCAGCTAGCTTACACCGAACTATATTTTACCGATGTGCTGTGGCCTGATTTTAAATCCGCAGAATTTTTCACCGCGTTAAACTGGTATGCGGGGCGTCAACGACGTTTTGGTAAAACCGGTGAGCAGGTTAAACCAACTCAGACGCAACAGGTGTAAAACGTAATGCTTAAACAAAGAGTGCTTACAGCTGTCCCTCTTGCTGCCCTGGTAATCTGGGGAATTCTTACTCAGCCTGAAAATATAATATTTTATTCTTTGCTGGTGGTTATTCTTATTTCCGGTTGGGAATGGGCCAGATTAAGTGGTGTGAAAAAAGCAGGCTTGCGAGCAGTTTATGCAGTTGTTATTACCTGCGGAGCTTATTTCTCACAACAATTTATTTCTAGTCATTCGCAGTGGATAAATGCACTTTTATCGCTAGTTGTTTTAATCTGGCTGGCAGCCATTTACCACATGTTTAGCAAGGGACCACAGCCTGCCAGTGAGTCATTGTCGAGCGTTAAATTATTAATTGGTATCGTAGCGTTAATTGCGCCTGTTGTTGCTTTGATGTTAGTGCGAACAGAAAGTGCACAATGGCTGTTTTATTGTTTGAGTATTGTCTGGATTGCCGATATTGGCGCTTATTTTTCAGGAAAGCGTTTTGGTAAAAATAAACTGGCGCCGAAGTTAAGTCCGGGTAAAACCAGGGAAGGCATGTACGGTGCAGTGTTTGCCACAACTGTATATGCATTTATGGCGGGTATGTTTTTTGATTTGCAAATAATTGAGATTCTATTGTTATTAATTATCACCGCACTGGCTACCTTTATTTCAGTTGCGGGTGATTTATTTGTCAGTCTGCTTAAGCGTGAAAAAGGTTTAAAAGATACCGGTAATATCTTACCCGGTCACGGTGGTATTCTAGATCGCATTGACAGTGTTTTAACTTCTGCGCCTTTACTGGCTCTGTTATTAAACCTGGTGATTTTTAATGCTTAATCAGGGGGTTTGCATATTGGGTTCTACTGGAACCATTGGTGTTAATACACTGAATGTTATCAAGCGTAATGCTGATAAATATAAAGTGATAGCATTAACTGCAAATAAGGCAGATGAAAAATTATTTCAACAGTGTGTGGAGTTTAATCCACAGTATGCCGTTCTGGTTGATGCGGATGCAGCTCAACGATTAGAGTTAAAAATAAAAAACACTGATTTAAATACACAGGTGCTATGTGGTGTTGATGCATTGCAAAAAGTGGCAAGTCTTGAAGATGTAAATCAGGTGATGGCAGCCATCGTTGGGGCAGCGGGTTTATTGCCTACATTGGCAGCTGCGCGTGCGGGTAAGCGTATTTTATTAGCTAATAAAGAAGCGCTGGTTATGTCCGGTGATATTTTTATTAATGAAGTGAAGCAGCATAATGCTGAGCTGTTGCCAATAGATTCAGAGCATAATGCTATTTTTCAATGTATGCCGGGACATTTTGAAGCGGGCCTACAACAGGCCGGTGTAAACAAAATATTATTAACTGCCAGTGGCGGGCCATTTAGAAACCGTGATATTGATACGTTGCATAATGTAACACCAGAGGAAGCGGTTGCACATCCTAACTGGAAAATGGGAAAAAAAATATCGGTAGATTCTGCCACAATGATGAATAAAGGTCTGGAAGTTATCGAAGCCTGCTGGTTATTTAATACGCAACCTTCAATGATTCAGGTGGTATTGCACCCACAAAGTATTGTTCATTCAATGGTGAGTTACACGGACGGCTCAGTGCTGGCGCAAATGGGCAATCCCGATATGCGCACACCTATAGCTCATGCCATGGCATGGCCACAAAGAATGCTCTCCGGCGTTGAACCTTTGGATATTTTCGAGGTCGCAAAGCTGGAGTTTGAAAAACCTGATTTCAAACGTTTCCCCTGTTTAGCAATGGCTTATGAAGCACTTGATGAAGGTGGTACGGCTACCACTATTTTAAATGCAGCAAACGAAATTGCTGTAGATGCATTTTTAAATAAGCAGTTAAGCTTTACAAATATATCGAAGGTAATAGAAAAAACTTTGGAACATACCACAAAAGTTACAGCAAATAATTTGCAAACAATATTAGATGCCGATTCAGATGCGCGTCAGGTATCCACTGATTGGGTAAAGCAACTGGAGTTTAAGCGATGAGCGGCGGCATTTTACATAATTTACTATTTTTTATTCTGGCGATTGGCATTCTGGTTGCATTTCATGAGTTTGGTCACTACTGGGTTGCGCGTTTACTTAAAGTAAAAGTACTGCGTTTTTCCATTGGTTTTGGTAAGCCATTATTTATCTGGAAAAAACAGAAAGGCGAAGACCTGATTGAGTTTGTTGTTGCAGCTATTCCACTGGGTGGCTACGTTAAAATGCTCGATGAAAGAGAAGGTGAGGTTGATGAGTCACTTCGTCATCGGGCTTTTAATACGCAACCAGTTGCGAATCGTTTTGCAATTGTAGCCGCGGGCCCAATTTTTAATTTTATTCTCGCCGCATTTTTCTATTTTGTTTTCTTTATTAACGGTGAAGATGGGATAAGACCTGTTATTGCTACACCAGCTATTGAGTCGATTGCCGCGCAGGCGGGGTTTGCAGATGGCGATGAAATTCTTGCGCTGGGAGATGCCGAAGTTAAAACCTGGCAAGCATTTAGGATTGCCCTGATTGATCAGGGAATAGATGGGGGCACAATACCGGTAAAAGTCAGGACTGCCAGTCTATCTATAACAGAGCGCCATATTTCAATTGGTGATTTACATATTTTAAATGAAAAGGAAGATGTTACCAAACTGTTGGGCTTTAAACTCTGGAAACCTGAAATACCGCCACAAATTGGTGGCATTACCAAGGATAGTGCATCAGCTATCGCCGGTTTAAAAGCAAAAGATCTAGTTATTTCAATAGATGCTCAACCCATAAATAACTGGCAAGCGCTGGTCAAAATTGTGCAGGAAAGTGCCGGTAAATCACTCAGTTTTACTGTGCTACGTGATGGCGAACATCAGGTATTAAAACTGACGCCAAAAGAGAAAAAGCAGGGTGATAAATTAGTCGGGTTTATGGGGGCTTATCCGGAAGTTCCTGAATCCTTAATGAATAAAACAAAAACCAGAATTGAGTATGGGCCTGTTGATGCAGCCCTACGAGCAGTAAAAGAAACCTGGGTGTTTTCCGCCTTAACATTAAAAGTGTTAGGTAAAATGTTATTGGGTGAAGCTGCACTGGAAAATATTTCAGGTCCAATTACTATCGCGCAGTATGCCGGTATTACTGCCAGTATTGGAATGCTTACGTATATAAAATTTTTAGCAATGATTTCAGTGAGTCTAGGGGTTTTAAATCTGCTTCCGGTTCCCATGCTCGATGGTGGACATTTGTTATATTATCTGATTGAAATTGTTAAAGGCTCACCGGTTTCACAAAAATTTGAAGAGTTAGGGCAGAGACTGGGGCTGGCATTATTGTTTTTATTAATGAGTCTGGCTATTTTTAACGATATTCAACGCCTGGTTAATTAAGCGTTGTTTTTTAGAACATATTTATTTGGCGAAATTGTGCGCAGCTTATTACTTTTAATTTTTACTTTATTGTTTCAACATAATTTATATGCGGATAATAGTTTTGTTGTGGATGATATACGCCTGGAAGGTCTTGAGCGTATTCCTGACGGCACATTGCTTAATTATTTACCGCTTAAGGTAGGCGACCCTTTCGAAATTTCTGAATCGAACTATGTGATTCAGGAGTTATATAACACCGGTTTTTTTAAAGATGTTAAACTTTTTAAAGACGGAGATACTTTAGTTGTCAGGGTGCTTGAAAGACCTGCAATTTCAACTATTACCTGGTCAGGTAATAGTGATATTGAAGATGAACAGTTAGAGGAAATACTGACTGATATAGGTATTGTAAAAGGCCGGGTGTTTAACCCCTCAGCACTGGATAAAATTGAACAGGGATTGAAACAGCAGGCTTATTTTAGTCGCGGTAAATATGCGGTGCGTATTAATATATCGATTAAAGAACTCGAGCGAAATCGGGTTGATATTCATATAGAAATTTCTGAGGGCGTAATTGCAAAAATTAAACAGGTAAATATTGTAGGTAACAGCGTGTTTGATGACGATACCCTGCTGTCTGAAATGCTGCTTGGTTTGCCCGGTACCTGGGACTTTTTTTCGAGTAAAGATGAGTATGCGAAACCCAAGCTTGCTGCTGATGAGGAAACGTTGAAGTCGTATTATCAGGATAGAGGCTATGCGCGATTTTCTGTGGCCTCTACACAGGTCACTATAACGCCCGATAAAAAAGATATTTATATCACCATGAATGTTGCAGAAGGTGATAAGTACAAAATCAAAAAAGTCACCATTGCGGGTGATTTGAAGCTGGAAGAACAAGAGTTAAGGCGATTGGTTTTTGTTGAAAATGGCGATGTGTTTTCACGAAATAAAATGATTCAGGGTAAAGATTTTATGCAGCGCAGGCTGGGAGATGAAGGCTATTCATTCGCCAAAGTTAAAGTTGTGCCTATTATTAATGATGAGACTTTAGACGTTGAATTAAGTTATTTTGTAAACCCCGGTAAAAAAGTTTATGTAAGACGCATTAATTTTAGTGGTAATTATAAAACCAACGATAATGTGTTGCGTCGTGAAATGCGTTTAATGGAAGGTAGTGAGCTTTCTAATAGTAAACTTAATCGCTCTAAAATTAGATTGCAGCGCCTGGCGTATATAGAAGCGGTTAATGTAAGTAAAGACCCGGTACCGGGAACAGAAGATCTGGTAGATGTAAATATTGAAGTAACCGAACGACTGGCGGGTAGCTTTAATATTGGTGCTGGTTTTTCACAGAGTCAGGGTTTCGTTTTTAATTTAGGAACAACACTGGATAATCTAAATGGTTCTGGTGAAAAGCTTGCTCTTAATCTTAATCGTGATTCCACAGGTGAAGCTTATAGTATTTCCTATACAGATCCGTATCACACGATTGATGGAATAAGTCGAACTCTCGGAGTGTCTTACAGAAAGCGTGATACAGAATCACAAAATATAGTTAATTATTTAGAGAATAATTACGGTGCTAATATTGCGTATGGTATTCCATTAACTGAATTCGACCGGGTTAGATTTGGCGCCGGTTATGAAGTAACTGAAATTATTCGAGGAACAAATACTGTTTCCGGTGATGTGATAGACTTTATCGAAGAAAATGGTGATGGTTCCATTGATGTCAATGGTGACTCTCTGCAGGCAAGCATTAAATCCTTTACCATGTTAGCAAGCTTTACCCATGATACTCGAAACAGAACCGTATTTGCGACCAGTGGTAACAGCCAGTCAGTGCTGCTTGATTTAACAACACCGGGTAGCGATTTGGAGTATTATAAAGTCACCTACCGAAATAAGTTTTATTTTCCGGTAAGTGAAAACATTACAACGTTAATCAGAACAGATCTGGCATATGGTTCTGCCTACGGAAATACTCGTTTGTATCCATTTTATGAACGGTTCTTCGCCGGTGGTTTAAGAACCGTTCGCGGCTACGATTCGAACTCTCTGGGACCGAGAAATTCAGGGGTTGACAGTGATGGTAATTTGATTGCTGTTGCACCCATTGGTGGTAATATCAGAACGGTAGGCAGCGCAGAATTAATATTTCCTGTGCCATTTATGGAGAAAGCGCCGAGTTCAGTGCGCTTAAGTGTATTTTATGATATAGGTAATGTGTTCTTGCAGGAAGATGTTTTAGCGAATAACTACAGTGGTGGTTTTCAGGCAAATGAGTTAAGAAGCTCATACGGAGTTTCTTTTATCTGGCTGGCACCGATTGGACCATTAAAATTTAGTTACGCACAAACAATTAACGATCAGCCTGGTGATGATAAGCAGGCGTTTCAATTTAGTATAGGTTCATTCTTTTAGGAGATTTTTAGATGAAAAAAATTATATCAACATTGTTTTTAATAGGTACTTTAGTTGTACCGATTTCTGCATTTGCACTTAAAATTGGCTATGTAAATGAAAACATTTCATTTAACGAATATGCTAAAGCTAAAGGTGTTGAAAAAATTATGGAAGAAAAGTTTAAGGGGCCTAAAGATAATCTTGATAAGGAAGTTGTTGAAATAAAGGCGCTGGAAAATGAAATTAAAACTAATGAACTATTGATGACTGAGAGTAAATTAAAAGCATCAAAAGAAAAATTAAATAAAATGATTGTGGAGTATCGTCAAAGAGGCATGGCTCTGGAAAATGAATTTAAGGAAATGCTTAATGTTCAGCGAAATGACTTTAGAAAAATCATGGTTGAAGTTATAAAGAAATATGCAGCTGATAAAAAATACGACCTCATTTTAAATGACGGTGTCATGTTCGCTAAAGATACAGTTAATATTACCGATGAAATTTCAAAGCTGGTTATTAAAAAATCTAAATAGATTTTTTTGTACAGCAGCTAATGAACGGCATGAAAAGTTTAGTAAATGAAATTAGAAATAGCTATGTTTATAGATTTGCTGATATTTCGTGATAGCATTATATAAAGCATTTATAAAATAAATGAATTCGTTATCTTGAAGAGAGATAAATTAAATAAAGGTGAAGGTGTTATCTTGAACACAATGAAGATTGGTGAAATTAAAAAGTTGTTGGCGCATCGTTATCCTTTTTTACTGGTTGATAGAGTGCTGGATTATGAGGTGGGTAAAACCTTAACTGCAGTTAAAAATGTGACTATTAATGAGCCTTTCTTTCAAGGGCATTTTCCTGATTATCCGGTAATGCCAGGTGTGCTAATTATGGAAGCGCTCGCACAGGCTACGGGTTTATTGGGCTTTAAAACCATGGATGAAAATCCGGAAGAAGATACCCTGTATTTATTCGTTGGAATTGATGGAGCACGTTTTAAGCGCCAGGTTGTGCCAGGTGATGTACTCACTTTGCAGGTTGAGCTGGTTAAAAGAATGCGCTCAATATGGAAATTTGACTGTAAAGCACTAGTCGATGGCGAGTTGGCTGCCAGTGCAACAATTATGTGTGCGGCGACTGAAAAGCCCGAATAAGGATTCAGGAAATTAACAAATTATATAAATTAATTTGAGTAAAGAAATGATTCATCAAACTGCAATCATCGATGAAAAAGCCAAAATTGCTGACGATGTTAGTATTGGCCCATACAGTATAATTGGTGCCGATGTTGAAATTGGTTCCGGCACCTGGATTGGCCCGCATGTGGTAATTAGTGGGCCAACAAAAATTGGCAAAAATAATAAAATATTTCAGTTTGCCTCGGTCGGTGAAGATCCGCAGGATTTAAAATTCGCCGGTGAAATTACTCACCTTGAAATTGGTGACAATAATACCATTCGTGAAAATGTGACCATATCTCGTGGGACTGAGGATGGTGGCGCTATCACCCGCATAGGCGACCATAATTTATTAATGGCTTATGTGCATATTGCCCATGATTGTCTTATTGGAAATCATATTATTCTGGCAAATTCAGCATCCTGTGCGGGTCACGTGGAAGTGGGTGATCACGTAATTCTCGGTGGTTTCACACTGGTACATCAGTTTACCAAAATCGGTAGCCGGGCCTTCACCAGCATGGGTTCCATTATTAATCAGGATGTTCCTCCTTATGTAATTGTTGCCAGCAGTTACGGTAAAGCCAGTGGCATAAATAAAGTGGGTTTAAAGCGTAGCGGATATAGCGATGAAGTAATACGTGCGATCGTAAATGCCTACAAACTATTAATTAGATCTAAAAAACCCAGAGAAGAAGCAATGCAGGCAGCGGCGGAATTAATTGAAAATTATTCTGAAGTTAAACTGATGGCGGATTTTATTAATCAGTCTGAGCGTGGGATTATTCGGTAAAAGGTTAATTGCAGTTTTGTCCGCAAATGACAGCTCCTGCGCATCCATGTGCCCGCTGAATTAGTACGTCCATGTACGTCAACGCAAAACACACAAATTTTAGCTTTGTTCGCCTACGGCGCACAAACCGGCTTTAAGTTCATTTGATTTTATTTGCGTAATTTTGCGTTCATTTGCGGATAAATTGCTTTTGCTTTTTAGGCTAACATTTCTAATATCAATTCAGCCATATTTTCAGTACCACCGGTTTTCCCCAGTTTTTCACGCACCGCATTTAATTCAGAAAGCATTTTTTGCCGGTATTGCTCATCATCGAGAATTAGATTGATTTCCTCTGCAATGCTTTGTGGCCTGGCATCAAACTGTAAAAATTCTTTTACGATTTCTTTTTCAGCGACAATATTCACCAGCCCGATATGTTCTATTTTTACCAGCGGTTTTAAAATGAAATAGGAAAGGTTGGCAATTTTGTAGGTGATGCAATTGGGGATACCCATTAGTGCAATTTCTAATGTGGCGGTGCCGGATGCGCTGATAATGGCATCGCAGCACTGCATAACATTGTAGGGCAGATCTTTCACCAGTTTAATGTTGAGGTGTTTATAGTGCTTAAGGTAGCTGTCAAAAAGCTCAGGCTCCAGGGTGCTGGCAACGGGTAATATAAACTGTAATGCGGGTTTGCTTTTAAGTAGGCAGTCCGCTGCTTTTAGTTGAATCGGCAGGATTCGCTGGATTTCACTTTTTCTGCTGCCAGGAAATAAGCCGATAACGCTTTTATTCGGGGTTAAATTATAGTCAATAAAACAACTGGCTTTATCTTTGCTGGCTTTGGTTTTATCAATCAGCGGATTGCCCACAAAGCGTACGGGCACATTGGCATCTTTATAAAACTTTTCTTCGAAGGGTAAAATTACTGCCATCATATCGATGATTTTGCCGATTTTATGCACCCGGTGTTGACGCCAGGCCCAGACCTGCGGACTAATGTAAAACAGCACTTTAATACCTAGCTCTTTTGCACTTTGTGCGAGTTTGAAATTAAATTCCTGGTAATCAACCAGCACTAATAAATCCGGCGGATTCTGGCGCAATGATTCGCGCAATATGTTCAGGGCTTTCATTATCTGGCGGTACTTAAGCAGTACTTCGACTATGCCCATTACTGCAATGTCAGTGCAATCGACTAATAGATCGGCTCCCGCATCGCGCAGTTGTGCGCCGCCCATGCCGTAAAATTCAAGTTCACTGTCACGCTTGCGTAGTGCTTTTATGATATGTGCCGCATGCATATCGCCGGAGGCTTCCCCCGCGCTGATCATAATTCGTTTCATGGTTTTAGCTGTTATTTACCCTGGGTTTTTTTACGCGGGGATACTCTGATCAAGTCTAATTATTTTAGTGGGTCTGATTCTAAGCCTACTTAATCAGAGTATCCCTTGCTCATTTAATTTCATATAGTAGTATTCAATATTTAAATTAGCCTGACCTTTAAATTAGCATTGGATTCTACCGCAAATTATGAACGACGACATTGATATTGACTTAAAAAACTACCGTGCCATTGCCGGTGTTGATGAGGCGGGAAGGGGGCCATTGGTGGGAGCAGTGGTTGCGGCGGCGGTTATTCTGGATAAACAACATCCCATTACCGGTTTGAATGACTCAAAAAAACTCACTGCAAAAAAGCGTGAACAACTGGCGCTGGAAATTAAAGAACATGCCAAAGCCTGGGCAATTTCATCGGTAGGGCCGGATGTGATTGATGAGATAAATATATTGCAGGCGAGTTTACTGGCGATGAAACAGGCGGTTGAAAGCCTGTCTATCAAGGCTGATTTTGCCCTGATTGATGGTAATAAATTGCCGGATTTAGCTTGTGATGCAGCCGCGATTGTGAAGGGTGATGCGCGGGTTGCCGCAATAGCAGCGGCTTCGATTCTGGCAAAAGTTGAGCGGGATCGGCAGATGGAAGTATTGCATGATGCGTTTCCCCAGTATGAATTCAATCGACATAAGGGCTATCCGACCAAGGTGCATTTTGCGCTGTTGGAGGAGTTTGGACCCTGTGTTGAGCATCGCAGGAGCTTTGGGCCAGTTAGGCGATTATTGGAGGGATGACTCTTTTATCGTAAATGCGAAGAGCAGGTCAAAACGTAGAAACTAACCATCATTTTGGTTTAATTTTCAGCCTAACTTTAGTTTTTTTATGTTTGATAAAGTCGCTGAATTCCAACCACAAGCATGCTTGAATAACGATAGCTTCAAGCTTTAAGTTCGATACCTGTTTGAATTTTTGGGAATTGTCACTTAGCTTTATAAGTGAGAGCACGTGCATAAAGGGTAGCATTTTTTTGCTTACTTTTCGGTTGCTGCTGGATTAAAAAGGTGGGTTATCACAAGGCAAAAGCATAGAATTCACACTCCCAAAAAGCCAAAAATTAAAACCCGGATAGCACAAAAGCAGGAACAATTTAAGGCCTCACTTAACCCTGGAAATACCATCAAAACTCTTCAAACTTAAGCTCGCAAGTGGCAGGTGAATGGTGTGGGAATACTTATGTGTAACAACCAGCTAATCAAACCCCACATCAATACATAACCACCAGGTAGAGACAAAACTAAATACAGTTTCAAAGTTTATCATTATAATTCAATAATATAGCAAGCAAAGCTAAAGTGACTATGCGAATTGAGAAACACCAGAACCCCAACCCAGCGCAGTCCAATGTTCCAGTATCCCCAAAAGTGGTAATTTCGCGCCCACATTTCACGGTTTTTTAAGCAAAAGTGGGAAACCCCCCAGGGTCCCATCGCTAAAAAATAAAAAACAGTGGTAAATCAAGATTAACGATTGAGAGTCAGGCCAAACTGTCCCATAATACTTTTCGAAAAGTGTAAATAATAATAATCGACGTAATTCTCTTAAAACAATAACTTACACAACCTTGTTAAAGTAGATTAAATACTCAATGAACCCCCGATTTATACACCTGCGTTTGCACACTGAATATTCACTGGTCGATGGTGTGGTGCGCATCAAGCCGTTGATGAAAACCCTTGCGGATCAAAATGTCCCGGCGGTTGCATTAACCGACCAGTCCAACCTGTTTGCGATGGTTAAGTTTTACCGGGCGGCAATGGCGGCGGGTATCAAACCCATTATCGGTGTCGACATCTGGGTGCGCTCGGCGGTGGAAACAGAAAAACCTTCGCGGATGGTTTTACTGTGCCAGAACAATGAGGGCTATCTGAATATCACCCGTCTCATTTCCCGGGGTTACCTCGAAGGTCAACATGGGGGAATTCCCATGATAGAAGTGGACTGGTTGCGGGAAATGAACGCGGGCATTATTGTGCTGTCCGGTGGTCGTGAAGGTGATGTGGGCCGGGCGCTTTTATCGGGCAATCACATTCTTGCTCAGGAGTTGTTGAAGGCCTGGCAGAATATTTTTCCGAATCGTTTTTATCTTGAATTACAACGCACGGGTCGTGAGGGCGAAGAAGAGTATTTACATGCGGCGGTGAGTCTGGCGATGACTTCAAACACGCCGGTCGTTGCCACCAATGATGTGCGCTTTTTAAAACAGGATGAATTTGATAGCCATGAAGTACGGGTGTGTATTCATGACGGGCGAACCCTCGATGACCCGCGTCGCCAGAAATTATACAGCGATCAGCAATACCTGCGTACAGAAGAAGAAATGTGCGCGTTATTTGCGGATATTCCCGAGGCTTTAGAGAATACGGTGGAGATTGCCCAGCGGTGTAGTTTAGGTGTCCGCCTTGGTGAAAGCTTTCTGCCGAATTTTCCGATACCGGAAGGTGACACCATTGAGTCGTATTTTATCCGCGTCTCAAAAGAGGGTCTGGAAAAACGTCTGGAAATTTTGCTGCCCCTGGATTCTGGTCTGGATTCTGGCCTGGATTCTGAAAATGCGCAGGAGCTCCGTAAGCCTTATTACGAGCGCCTGGATATTGAGCTGGGCGTCATCAACACCATGGGCTTTCCGGGTTACTTTTTAATCGTTGCGGACTTTATACAATGGTCAAAAGATAATGAAATTCCCGTGGGGCCCGGACGGGGTTCCGGTGCCGGTTCACTGGTGGCCTATGCGCTGCTCATTACCGATCTCGATCCTCTACAATACGACTTACTGTTCGAACGATTCCTGAATCCGGAGCGGGTATCCCTGCCGGATTTCGATGTCGACTTCTGTATGGATGGCCGCGACCGGGTGATTGCCTATGTGGCGGATACCTATGGGCGGGATGCGGTATCGCAGATTATCACCTACGGTTCAATGGCGGCGAAGGCGGTTATTCGCGATGTGGGGCGGGTGTCTGGCCTGGGTTACGGCTTTGTCGATCGCATCGCCAAGATGATTCCGTTTGAAATTGGCATGACCCTCACCAAAGCGCTGGAAGAGTCGGAAGATTTAGCCAATGCCTATCGGGATGAGGATGATGTTACGGATCTAATCAATATGTGCTTGTCGTTAGAAGGCTGTGCCCGTAATGCGGGCAAGCATGCCGGGGGCGTGGTGATCTCGCCCTCGGTGCTCACCGACTTCACACCGCTGTACTGTGAGCAGGGCGGCCACAGTATTGTTACCCAGTTTGATAAAGACGATGTAGAAGCCATCGGGCTGGTAAAGTTTGATTTTCTGGGCCTGCGTACGCTGACTATTATTGACTGGGCGGTGCGCAATATCAAAGCCCGTCATGCAGATCAGCAGGATCTGGATATTAATCGGGTGCCACTGGATGATGACGCCGCATTTAACCTGTTAAGAGCGGCTGAAACTACAGCGGTATTCCAGCTCGAATCCAGCGGTATGAAAGACCTCATCAAACGCCTGCAGCCGGATAGTTTTGAAGACATTATTGCACTGGTGGCGTTATTTCGCCCAGGGCCGTTACAGTCAGGCATGGTGGATAACTTTATTAACCGTAAGCACGGCCGTGAAGAAGTCTCCTATCCGGATGTTCAGTACCAGCATGAATCACTTAAGCCTATTTTAGAGCCCACCTACGGCATTATTCTGTATCAGGAACAGGTTATGCAAATTGCCCAGGTGCTATCGGGTTATACCCTTGGTGGTGCAGATATGTTGCGACGTGCTATGGGTAAAAAGAAGCCGGAGGTGATGGCTCAGCAGCGCGCCATTTTTGAAGATGGCGCCAGAGATAATGGCATCGATGGCCAGCTGGCGATGAAGATTTTCGATCTGGTGGAAAAATTTGCCGGTTACGGTTTTAATAAATCCCACTCTGCGGCTTATGCTTTATTGTCGTATCAAACGGCATGGTTAAAGTCTCATTACCCGGCGGAATTTATGGCGGCGGTATTATCCGCAGATATGGATAATACCGATAAGGTGGTGATACTGATTGAAGACTGCCACCGCATGAAACTCGATGTGTTAACGCCGAATATTAATCGCTCGATAATTAAATTTTCGGTGCCGGAAGAAAATCAGGTTTTATACGGGCTGGGCGCAATTAAAGGTGTGGGTGAAGCCGCGCTCGAAGGCATTATCGAAGAGCGTAATGCCAATGGTGTGTATAAAGATCTGTTTGATTTATGCCGGCGGGTTGAAGGGCGTAAAGTGAATAAGCGGGTTCTGGAGGCATTAATCAAAGCCGGTGCACTGGAAGAGTTAGGCCCGAATCGCGCAAGTTTAATGGCGCGCTTACGGGATGCCATGCAGGGCGCCGAACAATACCAGAAAAATGCCAGCATCGGCCAGGATGATTTATTTGGCAGTGCCGCCGCCGATGATAACATTGCTCCGGTTAATGAAATCACCGTTGAAGAGTGGGAAGAGGAAAAACGCCTGACCTTTGAAAAAGACACTCTAGGTTTGTATCTCACCGGTCACCCGATTGAGCGTTACGAAAAAGAATTAAAAAAATTCACCGACTGCACCCTCGGCGCACTGGCGGATCAGAGTGATTTGGCCTCCGGTGCCGGCGGCGGTTACATGTCGCAACGTAATGCAAAAAGTTATAAGCTGGCGGGCCTGATGATTGGCATGCGGGTGCGACGGACTAAAACCGGTGGCAAAATAGTGTCCGCAGTGCTCGATGACAGAACGGCGCGGGTAGAAGTACGCATGTTTGAAGAAAAGTTTGAGCAGTACAATTATTTATTAAATAAAGATAAATTAATTGTGGTGGAGGGTAAGGTTATTTATGACGACTATTTTGGCGGTTATCGAATTACCGCAGATGTGATATACGATATCACCGAAGCGCGCCAGAAATTTGCCCGGCGACTGGAAATTAATTTAAAAGATGATAATGGTGATCACAGTATTGTGCAGCAACTTAATCAGGTTTTAAATCCGTTTCGTGAAGGAGCCTGTCCGGTGTGGATTAATTATTCCCGTAATGATGTCATTGCCAAACTTTCCTTAAGTGATGACTGGTGTGTGCAACCCAGTGATGAATTAATTAATCGTCTGGATAAACTCGCAGGTGATAATAATGTGGCGGTTATTTATTAAGGATATTTTGATTAAGTTTGACATGTTTTTTAATTTTTTAGCGATAATAAATATAAAAAATAGTAAATATAAAAAAGGATTTGTAAAAACAAATGAAAACAGATGCCCCTGCAGAATACCCAACCACCGTTGTGAGCCTGGTGTCCATACTTGGCAAATTGCTTGATCATTACGGACTGGATAAATACGAAATTGCCAAACAGGTAGGTATAGATACCAGGACTGCCTACAAGTCAAATGATCGCATCAGCACGGCCAAACTACAGAAAGTCTGGAAAATTGCCTGCAAAATAACTGGCGATAACTGCCTGGGTTTAACTTACGCAGAGTTAATTCAGCCGGCCGCTTTGTGTGGCCTGGGGCTGGCCTGGATTACCAGCGATACCCTGAAAGATTCTATTAATCGACTGGTGCGTTTTCAGGCAGCACTTACGACCTCTGCAGATTTTATTTTCAATGAACTTGATGATTGTTATCAAATAATTTTGCGCTCAAAATTAAAAAAAACTGAAAATGTATCTATGGATGCTGCTATTGCAACGCTTTATAAAATGTGCCAGATTACCTATGGGGCAGATTTAAAAGCGGAGAGTGTAAGCATTGCGCACCCCAAACCGGATTGCAGTAATAAATTCGATCAGTTTTTTGGCGTAAAAGTTAAGTTCGATACAAAAGAAACCCAGATTATTTTTGCCAAGAGTACCTTTGAGTTAAGGCTGGTTACATCGAACCCCGATCTGGCAAGAACCCATGATGAAATTGTTATTAATTATTTAAAGCGTTTCGATAAAAATAATATTGTTATGCAGGTGAGGGCGCGGATTATAGAAGAATTAAATAACGGTATACCCCTTCAGGAAAAAATTGCCAGTCACTTAAATATGAGTTTGCGCAATTTACAGCGCAAACTTAAAGATGAAGATAGCAGTTTTAAAACCATTCTTGATGAAACCCGCAGCGAATTGTCAAAGCAATATCTGCGCGGTAGTGACCGGTCTATTATTGAGGTCGGGTTTTTATTAGGGTTTACTGAACCGAGTAATTTTGCCCGGGCTTTTCGTCGCTGGACCGGTGTCTCGCCCAATGAGTACCGGGGGAGGCCACAATAATCATTCAACTTCACCAAGTCTGTTTATTAGGTTTTTTCTAAGGCATAGAAAAACCTGAACTTAATCTCATTTTTCAGCTATTTACTATAAGTTGGCACTAATTGATTCCTCTCTGGCGCTAACTGACCATCCCCACCATCGCTAATCCCATAAATTAGTTGCACCCACTAATTATGGAGAGCAGCGATGGATACCAATTACAAATACCATAGAACCACTGTTCGCGAGCCCGTGTCATTTATTGGCATTGGTTTGCATACCGGCCTACTTACTACGGTTAGTTTGAAACCCAGTGTAGATAAAAAAGGCATCTATTTTGTACGCACCGATGTGCCCGCCGGACAGGGTGTGATAGACGCCTGCTGGTACAACGTGTCGAATACCATTTTGTCTACCAACCTGAGTAATGAATTTGGTATAAGTATAGCCACAGTTGAGCATCTAATGTCTGCACTGATTGCCTGTGGCATAGATAATGTGCGCATTGAAGTTGATGGTCCGGAAATTCCGATCATGGATGGTAGTGCTGAAGTGTTTGTCGAAATTATTCGTAATGGTGGAAAGAGTTATCTTAAAGCGCCGAAGCAGGGTATCTGGATCGAACAACCTATTGTAGTCAACGATGGTGACAAATTCGCAATGTTGATGCCGCACTCTGTACCCCGGGTCAGTATGTGTATTGATTTTCCGGATACGGCAATCGGTGCGCAGTGCTACTCAGTGACGCTGCAAGATGATAGTTATTTTGAAGAAATTGCCTATGCAAGAACTTTTGGTTTTGCTGAACAGATTGATGCGATGAAAGAAAAAGGCCTTGCGCTGGGTGGCTCACTTATCAACGCGGTCCTGGTTGATGGTAATAAAGTTCTTAACCCGGAAGGTTTGCGTGTAGAGAATGAATTTGTTCGACATAAAATTCTTGATGTCATTGGTGACATGTCATTGGCAGGTGCACCGATTATTGGTCATTACTATGCGTATAAAGCCGGACATAATCTTAACCAGAGGCTGTTGAGAAAACTTTTTAGTGAGGCGTCCGCATGGACAAAAACTTCATTGCAGGAAGGTAAAGAAAGGTTTGCAAACCATGATGATTTGTACGATGGCGACTTTATTCAGCAAACGCTGAATGTTGTACCCATTAATAGTGTTGCAAACTAAACCGAGTGGGTTTAGTCCGGTAAGCTTTTTTAATTTCAGGCATTTGTTTGAAATGGCTTACCGGATTATTTTTTTCTTATAAGCCCGAATGCTACTAATTAAATAATGAAATATCGACTTATATTTCAAACTTGGAAATAATGCTGTTTAATTTGTAAGCAACATTTTCCAGATCAGTTTCAGCATGGCTTAAATCTTTAGTGCCCTGGGATGTTTTTTCAGCCAGTGTACTAATCGCCGTAATGTTATGACTGATTTCATTTGCGGTCTGGCTTTGCTGATGACTGGAGGTTTCCATCTGCGCTAAAATTTCATTTATGCTGGATACTTCTTTGGCGATATCTGTAAGTGAGGAAGCGACTTTGTTCACCTGCTGATTATTTATATCAACTTCCTTAATCGAATTGCTCATTGCGCTAACCGCATTACTGCTACCGGTTTGTAATTTGTCTATAAGCTCTTTTATCTGATTGGTTGATTCCTGTGTTTTACTGGCCAGGGTTCGCACTTCATCAGCTACCACGGCAAATCCTCTGCCCTGTTCTCCGGCACGTGCAGCTTCTATGGCAGCATTTAGTGCCAGTAGATTTGTCTGTTCCGAAATACCGCTTATAACATCGAGCACAACGCTGATGTTGGTTGATTCTTTTTCAAGTTCCTGAATTACATTCGAGGCGGTATTTAGATTGTGAGTGAGTTGGTTCATGCTGTTTAAGGCTTCATTGGAAATTTGGGTGCCGGAAGTTGCACCACTATTTGCACGATTTGCAGACTCGGCGGCAATTGAAGCCTGGCGTGAAGATTCTTCCGCTACCGCCGTCATTTCAATAACCGCAGATGCAACCTGCTCGGTTTCATGATGTTGTTGCTGAATGTTTTCTGAGGCATCCGTAATTACATTTTTCATGCGCTGTGAGGCGGAGTTTAAGTCACTTGTTGATGATTGCATTTGTTGAATCATTTCCTGTAACTGACCGCTGAACTGGTTAATGGTTTGTGCCATCTGGCCAACTTCGCCCACGCGATTTTCATCTAGCGACAGTGTGAGTTGTCCCGCTGCAATTTTGCTTAAACTGTCACGTACCTCTGATATTAATACTGTTACCTGTTTAGGACTTACTACTGCAATAAATATACCCACGGCTAATGCGAAACCGAGTAGAGATATGAGTAATATCTGGGCATTGTTCATTTGTTTAATAATATTCTGATTGCCATCATTTACAAATGTTTTTAAATGGTCGACGGTGTTTTTAATATTGGTTTCAATTTTCAAGGTTAACGGGTTGAGTTTTGTTTGAATTAATACCGAGTCTGTTCGCCAGTTTCCCTTATGATTGATTTCAAAAACCTTTTTCATCGCTTTCTTGTAGCCTTTAAAAATGTTATTAATTTTCTCGACACCTTCTTCCTGTTCAAAGGTGTATATGGACTCATATTGACCAGTTTTTGTCATTGATTTTTGAAACTGATTTATATATAAATTTATTTCAGCCTCACGGCTGTCATGCTGCAGTGAAAGATAGGTGCGAATGGAGGCCACTATTAGCATCCAGTTTTGCCTGTTGTTTAGCAGACTTTTTGCCAGCTCGCTTCTTTCTTTACTCGCGTCCTCTTCCGCTTCAGAATCCAGCATCATCTCAAAAATCTGCAGTGCTTCTTTATAGGGTGGGTTAATTTTTTCAGAAGCCAGTTTTACCCCAGGCATATTCTCTATAAAGTTTGCCGCAAGAAAACTCAGTTTTTTCTGCAGACTGATATATTCCGAGTTGAGTTCAAAAATTTCGTCGCTAAGCTTGTATAACTTATCATCATCTATGTTTTTTGAAATGCTTTGAAAGGCGTTCATTTGCGTTTCTAGCTGCTGTAAGCTGTTATGAAATCGCTTTGCATTATTTTCAGTTACATTGACCATATAAAAGCCAAGTAACTTACCGCTTTCATTGATACTGTTCTGTAATTGCAGGGCGGCCAGCATGGCGGGTATGGCCTGCTCGGAAACTTTATTGGTTTGCTGTTCGATGGAGTTAAATCTAAAAATGGCGATAAAGGCAACAACTGTCATGAGAATCAAAGTGGTGGCCAAACCGCCCCACAGTTGATATTTAATAGACAGGCTTCGTAATAATTTCATAGGGTTTCCAGCAGTAAAAAAATCGGTATTTTTATCGGTTAACTATGATATAGCTAGAAAATTTTAGTTTTTCATCTAAATACCTAAATTCATTGAAAAATCTTGTGATTTTTATTTACGAATTTTTAATAAAACATATACTGCACCGGTTCCCCCGTCTGCAGGGGTGGTGCTCACAAAAGCCAGAACCTGCGGAATACTTTGTAGCCATTTATTAACCATGGCTTTTAATACGGGTTGTTTGTCGCTGGAGTTAAAACCTTTGCCGTGAACAATGCGCACCAGTTTATAAGATTGTTGCTGGGCGTTATCTAAAAACTCCAGTAGACATTTGCGCGCATCATCGCGGCGGTAGCCGTGTAAATCCAGGTGGTCTTCAACCCCAACCTTACCGTTGCGTATTTGTTTGAGATAGGATTTTTGTATGCCCGGGCGCATAAATTCGAGGAAGTCTTCGCAGTCGCCAATGAATTCATCACTTAATGTATCGGCAATACTTTTTTCTGTTGCGGGCGGGCGTTTTTTTATGGCGGTGGGCTTTTTTTTGAGGCTGGCCTTATCTGAGTTAAGGGCCTTTACACCCTGCATGGCTTCGCTAAAAAGTTTGTCGTTGTCATCATTCATTATATAGCTCTGTGAATATGCGTCTTATTTCTATAAGATAAACATCTTACCTATTGAGTATATTTTTGTGCAAATTTTATTAAGCAATGATGATGGCTACCTGGCGCCGGGGCTGGCGATTCTGGCAAAACGCCTGGCAAAACTGGGGGAGCTCTGCGTAGTTGCGCCTGATCGTAACCGTAGTGCGGCGAGTAACTCTCTGACATTGTCCCGCCCGCTCAATGCGCAGCTGGCGGATAATGGTTTTTATAAAGTGGATGGCACACCGACCGATTGTGTGCATCTGGCAATTACCGGTCTTTTAAGTACTGAGCCGGACATTGTAATTTCCGGCCCCAATGACGGCCCCAATATGGGTGATGATGTGTTGTATTCCGGTACCGTTGCGGCGGCCACTGAAGGACGCTTTCTGGGTTTACCTGCGATTGCGGTTTCCATGGGCAGTTTTGATCCCCAGCATTTTGAAACGGCCTGCTGGGCGACAGATAAGTTGATTACTCGATTACAGCATCAGCCATTAACTGAAGACACCATCTTAAATGTGAATGTGCCGGATTTGGCGATTGATCAAATAAAGGGTTTTCAAAGTACCCGGCTGGGTAATCGGCATAAATCCTCCGGGGTGGTGAAGCAGATTAACCCCCGGGGTGAGTCGGTATACTGGGTCGGTCCACCGGGTGAAGCGCAGGATGCCGGGGAAGGAACCGACTTTTATGCCGTAAAACAGGGATTTATTTCAGTTACCCCTTTGCAGATCGATTTAACACGGTATGATAGCCTGCAAAATTTGCATCAATGGTTAAGTGATTTATAAAACCGTGATTCTACTCAAACGCGATATAATCATCGCATTCATAAGATTTCCATGTAGGTTTCCATGTGTAACAGGCTTTTAAAATAGTGAATTTATCTGATCCCCGCGTGCAGGGTATAGGCATGACTTCCCAGCGAACCCGTGACCGGCTGATTGAGCGGCTGCGTGACAAAGGTATTCAGAATGAGCAGGTACTGGAGGCGATGCGTCTCATGCCCCGCCATCTGTTTGTGGATGAGGCGATGAGTTCGCGTGCCTACGAAGACTCATCACTCCCCATTGGGCAGGGACAAACCATCTCCCAGCCGTTTATCGTGGCACGCATGACCGAAGTATTACTCAGCCGGGGCACGCCCGATGCGGTGCTCGAAGTGGGTACGGGCTCCGGTTATCAGGCGGCGATTCTTTCGCAGCTGGTGCCCAAGGTTTACTCGGTTGAACGCATAGTGGCGCTACAAACCCAGGCCCGTGAACGTTATCATATGCTGGGAATTCATAATATTGCCCTTAAGCACACCGATGGTTCCTGGGGCTGGCCACAACATGCGCCGTATAAAGCCATTATAGTAACTGCCGCACCGGAAGAAGTTCCCCAGGGGCTACTCGAGCAGCTGGACATTGGCGGCATGATGGTGATTCCCGTGGGTGGGCAGCAGGGGATTCAAAAGCTTTTGTTAATTACCCGTGAAGCGGATCAGTTTGTTGAAGAGGAGCTGGATGCGGTGAAATTTGTACCCTTACTGAAAGGTGCAATTCTTTGATATTTGCCGGCCTGTATAAGCGCGCCATGCGCTGGGCAGAGCATCCCCATCGGGAGCAGTATCTGATTGGGGTTGGTCTTTTTGAGTCCTTTATCCTGCCTTTGCCCACGGCATTACTAATGGTTCCAATGGTATTGGCTACGCCGGATAAAACCTTTCGAATAGCCACTATCACCACCCTTGTGTCAGTGTTTGGTGCGGTTGTGGGCTATTTGCTGGGGTGGGGTGCAATGAGCGTTATCGAGCCCTGGATTACCCAGATGGACTGGCAAGAGCCGTTGAATTTAGCAAGACTAGAATTTGCAGAATATGGTGTGCTAGCGGTGGGTATCGGGGCATTTACCCCGGCACCGTTTAAAATATTTACCCTGGCAGCGGGTATGCTCTCTATGTCATTCGTGCCTTTTCTGTTGGTTTCACTGGTAGGACGGGCGGCGCACTTTTATATGATCGGCTACTTAACCGCCTGGGCAGGGCCTAAAATGGAACCCGTGGTGCATAAATATATCGAGTGGCTGGGCTGGGCTATTGTTGTTTTGGCGGTTATTGGTTTACTTTTTCACAAGTTCCTGTAATTACTTTTGAAATACTTTATCTATAAAATTTGCTTAACACGCCTTATTTTGCCAGTGATGCTGTTACAGGTCTTTTTACAGGGCTGTGCAGAGATGCCTAAACAATGGGACACCCAGGGTTATACCGTTAAGCGGGGCGATACGCTCTATTCAATAGCCTGGCGTTATGAAAAAGATTATCGCCAGATCGCTCAATATAATGATATAGAATCTCCCTATGCCATTTATCCTGGCCAGCGTTTGCGCATGCAGGCTGCGGATAAAGATGGCACCACCACAGAAGACGTCCGGCCACAGGTATTAACAGAGGCTACCACTGGGGCGGCTATTGTTATTGAAGACTCTTCGAGCACAAATTCAGCGGCCATTGAATTATCAAGCAGGCAATCAACAGACAGGCCATTAGCAGATAATCAATCATTGCCCGTTATCAAACCGAAGCCCAAACCCACTCACACATCGGTGCGCAAAAATGAAACCCTGTATGCGATCGCCAAACGTGAAGGCTATAGTCATCACCAACTGGCTCGCTGGAATCATTTACGCTCACCCTATCTATTAAAGCCCGGACAAAAGCTGCGCTTAAGCCCCCCTGCGAGTTCACTGGGACAGGCTATTCCTGATAAAGCCACTGGCCAAGTTGGCGGCGAGAGTGTAGTTGTTTCAACACAGGCGGTTTCACGCCCGCTACCCGACTCCGCCTCCCCGCCAGTCGTAGTAAAGGCATTGCCGTTAAAAATCGATCGCTGGCACTGGCCGGTTAAAGGCCGGGTTGTGCAAACCTATCGGGTCAATGATACCGCCAGAAAAGGTATTCACATTTCTGGCAAGTTTGGGCAGCCGGTAAAAGCCGCGGCGGGCGGCACGGTGGTGTACAGCGGCAATGGGCTTATTAATTATGGGAATTTAGTTATCATTAAGCACAGTCATTCATTTTTAAGTGCTTACGCTTATAACCAGTCACTACTGGTAAAAGAAGGGGATTCTGTCAAACGCGGTCAGGCCATTGCAAAAATGGGTAAATTAGATGCCAAAGCGCGGCTTCATTTTGAAATACGTCGTAATGGCAAGCCGGTAAATCCACTGCATTACCTGCCTAAATCCTAGTCTTTTATCCTGAATAGATTTCACTCGAACGGGTTATTTGTCAAATAAAAAATCAAAAAAAAGTAAAGAATTTGATAAAAAACATAAAAAATGTGATTTTTTTCTTGTTTTCCGCTTAAGTTTAGACTAAAAAGGATACATGGTTTGTCAACAGCATAGACTGACTGTGTCTTTCGAAGATAAATGAGGAAATGATATAGCGTAATCTAAACCAAAATTATAATAACCTGGCTCACCTGGGGAGGGCTAACTATGACTGCAATCTGTGAAAAAAAACTACCAGAAAATGTAAATAAAGCAGGACTAAAGGTTGAAGATGATTGTTCAGAAATGTATCTGGACGATATTGTCAAAGATGACGAACTTGATTCAGCGATCGAACTTGAACCAAAAGCAAAGGCCAGCGCTAAGCCAGCCACTGCTAAAAGCAAATACACCGCAACGAGTGTTAATAGAAAGGAAATGGATGCAACCCGTTTGTATCTTCGTGAAATTGAGTTTTCACCCTTATTAACTGCCAAAGAAGAAGTCTACTATTCTCGACTGTCCCGAAAAGGGGTCGGTTCAGCACGCAAGAAAATGATTGAATGTAATTTACGCCTGGTGGTTAAAATCGCCCGTAGATATATGAATCGTGGTCTGGCATTACTGGATTTAATCGAAGAAGGCAATTTGGGTTTAATCCGTGCTGTAGAAAAATTTGATCCTGAAAAGGGTTTTCGTTTTTCAACCTATGCTACCTGGTGGATTCGTCAGACCATTGAACGCGCATTAATGAACCAGACACGCACCATACGCCTCCCCATACACGTTATTAAAGAGTTGAATGTTTACTTACGTGCCTCACGCAAACTAGAGCAAAAATTTGAACACGAGCCAACGGCAGAAGAAATTGCTAAACTGGTTGATCGTCCGGTCGCGAATGTTGAAAAAATGCTGGGTCTGCGCGACCGGGTAACATCTGTCGATGTGCCGGTGGGTAAAGATAATGATCGTCCACTGCTGGAAATTATTCCAGATCAGGTTAATCCTGAGCCATCTTCAATTTTGCAAAATGAAGATGTGATGGCTAATCTTGAAATGTGGCTAAACCAGTTAGATGACAAGCAGCATCAGGTTGTGATTCGTCGCTTTGGTTTACACGGTTATGAGCGCACCACGCTGGAAGAAGTGGGTCGTGAATTAGGTGTTACCCGTGAGCGGGTTCGCCAGATTCAAATGGATGCTCTGCGCCAACTGCGTAAAATTCTGGAAAGCCATGGTTTTTCTGAAGAGTTACTATTGAATGATTAATATTGAATAACTAATAATTATAATTGTATGATCCTTAGGGAGGCTTTAGCCTCCCTTTTTTATGTCTGCGATGACTTAAGGGCGCCTCTTAAAAGTAAAAACCGTCGCTATAAAATGATCCCGGCAATTACCGAGCGATCTTCCGACACTAGCACATTATAAGTCCGGCAAGCCGCAGCTGAATCCATAAATTCAACCCCAACTCCTGCTGCTATTGCACAGGCATAACTCGACGGGTGGGGAAACACCAGAGACGTGCCTGTGCCTATTAAAATAACTTCTGGTTTATGTTTCAGTAATGTCAGCCAGTTTTCCTGGGTCATTTCTTCAATGTGCGATATGCCCCAGTCATCAAGCAACAGGTTATTGCCTACCACCAGGCTGCGGCTGTATGACATATTATTAACATCAATCGTGGTTTCGGTAAATGCGCGTATTACATTGGTGCCAATGGCATAATCTTCGCTAAATTTCATTTTGTTGAGTTCTGTTTAATTACTATCCGCAAATTATATCACGGCTAGGTGTTAGCTTAATCTGACGATAGTACGGGTAATGCGAAGCGAGCCGTAAAGTTATCCCCCGGCCCGCATCGCGTGACTTATCGTCAACTAAAGCTAATTCCTATAAATTGAAATACTTTTTAAAAGATTAAATGTGGTGTCCAACATATATGCTTTTGAATGTGGAATCTAAAAGCATTTCCCTATATCATCCACTGCAATTAAGAAACATAACACGTCAGCATAATCTGGCAGCGGAGAATAAATACATGCAACCCGTCAAAATTGGTTTAATGGGCCTTGGAACTGTTGGTGGTGGCACCGCCACGGTTTTAATTAGAAACTGCGAAGAAATTGCGCGTCGCGTGGGGCGTAGGCTGGAAGTGGTGCATGTTGCGGCGCGGGACATTGCGGATCAAACAATTTTAGATGGCAGCAAAGTAAAACTGTCTGACGATGCCAGTACTGTCGTTAATGACCCGAATGTGGACATTGTTGTTGAGCTCATTGGTGGCTATTCACCGGCAAAAGAACTGGTGTTGAAGGCGATCGAAAACGGTAAGCATGTGGTGACCGCCAATAAAGCCCTGATTGCCCTGCACGGTGCAGAAATTTTTAAAGCGGCGGAAGCTAAAGGTGTAATTGTGGCTTATGAAGCCGCGGTTGCCGGTGGTATTCCCATTATAAAAGCAATTCGTGAAGGTTTATCAGCTAATAAAATTGAGTGGGTTGCGGGTATTATTAACGGCACGGGTAATTTTATACTGACTGAAATGCGTGACAAAGGCCGTGATTTTACGGAAGTGTTAGAAGAGGCGCAGGCACTCGGTTATGCGGAAGCTGATCCAACTTTCGATGTTGAAGGTATCGATGCCGCGCATAAGTTAACTATTTTAGCGTCACTTTCTTTTGGCATCCCTCTGCAATTCGATAAAACCTTCACAGAAGGCATTAGCAAAATCACCCGCGAAGATGTGAACTTTGCCGAAGAGCTAGGTTATCGCATTAAACATCTGGGTATTGCGCGAAAAACTGATAAGGGCATTGAGATGCGCGTCCACCCAACACTTATTCCGGAAAAACGTTTAATCGCTAATGTTGACGGCGTGATGAATGCGGTACTGGTGAAAGCAGATGCTGTTGGGCCGACGCTTTACTATGGCGCCGGTGCGGGTGCAGAGCCTACGGCATCTGCTGTTGTCGCCGATCTTGTGGATGTGGCTCGTGCAATGGACAGCGCGGTTGAAAACCGTGTTGCCATGTTAGGTTTTCAGCCCGACCAGTTACAGGATACACCGGTGGTATCTGCCGATGAATTCGAGACTTCATATTATGTACGCATGCTGGCGGATGATCGTCCGGGTGTACTGGCGGATGTCACCCGTATATTCGCTGATAACGATATTTCAATTGAAGCGGTGATTCAAAAAGAACCTGCAGAAAGTCAGACCCGTGCCTGCTTAATTATGATGACATCGCAAATTATAGAAAAAAATATGTCAAAGGCATTATCGAAAATCGAAGCGCTGGATTCTATTGAGGGTGATGTGGTTAAAATTCGGTTGGAGCATCTTGGGTAAAGATTAAAAGCAGTTTGTCCGCTAATGAACGCGAATGAACGCAAAATTTTTAATTTGTGCGCCGCAGGCGCACAAATCAGCTTTAAGTTTTTGACTTTATTTGCGTTTATTCGCGTTCATTAGCAGACAAACTGCTTTTGCTTTTAAATGCCTCAAACAACTCACTCCAGTTCACCGGCATTTCAACCCCATGTGGCTCATTCAAAATTTCCACATATTCATCACGGGGAATCATCAGCGCACCGAGTCGTTCCAGGTGCTCCGTATAAACCTGCGAATCAATTAACTTAAATCCATGCCGTTGTAAAAACTGACATAGATGTACCAGTGCAATTTTAGACGCGTTATTCTCCCGACTAAACATCGACTCGCCACAAAATACCTGGCCGCTATGAATGCCATATAGACCACCCACCAGTTCATCCCCATGCCAGCATTCGACACAATGCGCGTGTCCGGCTTGATGCATGTTGATGTAGGCCTGTTGCATCTCATCAGTAATCCAGGTGCCGGGTTGATCTTTACGGGGTTGGCTGGCGCAAATTGAAATTACCTGTTCGAAGGCCGTGTCCATGCGTATTTCAAAATGATTATTTCTGACATTTTTAGCGAGGCTGCGGGAAATTTTTATGTGCTCGGGAAACAACACAAAACGCGGGTCCGGAGCCCACCATAAAATAGGTTCGCCGTGGCTGTACCAGGGGAAAATGCCCGACTGATATGCACGAATCAGTCGCTCAGTTGTAAGATCACCGCCCGCGGCTAATAATCCCTGTGGTTCACTGAGTGCTGTTTCTAGCGCTGGAAAGCCGGTTCCGGAGTCGATGCCGGAGTCGATGCTTGGGTCGGGGTCTAGCCATTGTAATGAGATCATTAGCGAAGTTTAAGAGAACTGCTACACTCAGACAATAACAATATTTTTTCAGGGATAATTTAATGCACGAAAAATCCTTAGCTGAACTTTCAGTACTGATGGTCGAACCATCCAAATCTCAGGCAAAATTTATTCACCGGGAATTAAAAAGTGCAGGAATAGAGCATTTTGATATTGCCATTGACGGTCAATCTGCACTGCAAACCATGATGCAATTTAAACCGGATCTCGTTATCAGCGCGATGCATTTACCGGACATGACCGCAACTGACCTGGTTTACAAAATACGTGAAGATGAAAATTTAAAAGATGTGGCGTTTATGCTTATTTCCAGCGAAACCGGCTTTGATTATCTCGATCCGATAAAGCAGGCGGGGGTTACCGCGATTTTGCCCAAACCTTTTAAGTCTGAGCAGTTAAAACGGGGTTTGTATAATACGATGGATATTTTAAACCCGGATGCATTACAGTTTGGTGAGTTTAATGCGGAAGATTTAAAAGTGTTGATTGTGGATGATAGCACGATGGCTAGAAACCATATTAAGCGTGTGTTAAATGGTCTGGGTATTGAAAATATCACGGAAGCGGATGATGGGGCAAATGCGGTACCATTGCTGAGCGATTATTTTTTTGATTTTGTGGTAACCGATTACAATATGCCAAATATGGATGGCAAGGCTTTACTGGAACATATTCGCAGCAATAGTAACCAGTGTTCAATCCCTGTGTTAATGGTAACCTCGGAAGGTAATAAGGGGAATTTAGCGGCGGTTGAGCAGGCGGGTGTTTCCGGGATTTGTGATAAGCCGTTTGATAGTGATACGGTGAAATCGATGATTCAGACTATGCTGGCAGATGTATAAAACATAGTCATTATTTGTAAATCATAAGTCGTAAATCATAAGTTATCTATAAAATTTCTATCTGAACATAGTCGGGGGTTTTCGGGTATACTTCACTTTTATGTTGTTGCAAATTATCTAACCTTTATAAACTTACCTCCTCATGCGTAAACACATCAAACATTCCGGTCGCTGGCTTATTACTCATAAAGACTGGAAAGCTAATTTTATTTTTATGCTGGGTGGTGCAGCCGTTGGTTTAGTTGCGGTATTTATGGCGGTGTCCAGTGAGTGGGCCAATCATACTTTTTTTAATATGGTAGAAAAAAATAGCTATCTGCCTTTTATTGTTTCCCCCTTCGGTTTAATTCTGATTGTATATCTCACCCGAAAATATTTTCCCGGTTCAGAAGGCAGTGGTATTCCGCAGGTTGTAGCAACGCTTGAATTAAGTCATAAAGATGAACGCAGTATATTGCTCACAATGCGCATTGCATTCGGCAAAGTGATGCTCTGTATTCTGGGTTTGTTAAGTGGTGCATCAATTGGCCGAGAAGGGCCAACCGTACATGTAGGCGCCGCCATTATGTTTTCCATGCGCCACTTTGTGCGCTTTCGAGATTTTGATATGGAGCGTGTCTTAATTATTGCCGGTGGAGCTGCCGGTGTAGCCGCTGCATTTAATACACCTTTAGCCGGAATTGTTTTTGCCATTGAAGAATTAAGTCGTTCTTTTGAAGTACGTACCCGGGGCCTGGTATTAGCCGCGGTGATGGTGGCGGCGATTATGGCGATTGCTATTTTAGATAATTACACTTATTTCGGCAGCACCAGTGCAACCATAGAATTGAGTAATGCACTTGTGCCGGTTTTAGTGTGTGGAATTGTGTGTGGATTATTGGGCGGCATATTCAGTTTAATGTTAATTCACGGCAGTCGCTGGGTTTCGCCATTTAGAAATAATAATCCGTATGTGGTAGCGGGTTTATGCGGGCTGGCTATAGCAATTATTGGTTTTTATTCCGGACATTTAACTTATGGCAGTGGTTATGCAGAAGCTAAAGCCATCATGAATAATACCGGTGAAATTGATGCGAATTATGGCTACCTGAAATTATTAGCCACGGTAGCATCTTATTTAAGTGGGATACCCGGTGGCATTTTTGCGCCTTCACTGGCAACCGGCGCGGGCATCGGTGTGCAAATTTCAGAGTGGCTGGTTAATTATCCCTATGGTGCAATTATTTTATTTGCGATGGTAGGATATTTTGCTGGCGTGGTTCAGGCCCCCATTACCGCATTTGTCATTGTTATGGAAATGACTGATCAACATGCTTTAATTTTACCGTTAATGGTAACCGCATTTCTTGCAACAGGCATCTCCAAATCAATTTGTAAAACACCGATTTACAGCACGTTGGCAGACAATTTTTTACCGGATCATAAAAAAATGTTTGGTAGTAAATAAAGGTAAAGTGTAGGTAGGCGTCAGCTAAAGCCAGAGGTCACAATCTATTTTTAGAGGTGCACATTATTCTTTAAAAGGCGAAGCCCCAATAAGCTGCTTGCCATATTCTTCCAGTGCAAGTGATTCCTGCTGTAAGTGACGCACCAGAATACGATTAAATTCAGGGTGGGTTACCTGATGTGCTGACCAGGTTTTTACCGGTAAAAACCCTCGAGAAATCTTATGCTCACCCTGCGCGCCGGGCTCAAATGTTTTTAAGCCATGTTTAATGCAGTATTCTATGCCGGTGTAGTAGCACACTTCAAAATGTAAGCTGTCGTATTCCTCATAGCATCCCCAGTGTCTGCCGTATAACGTATCTTTTCCCTGTATGCAGATGGCACCTGCAACCACTTCATCGTTATGGTAAGCGAAAATAACCAGTAGTGTTTCAGCGATTGATTTGAAAAAATCCAGGCTTAAAGTCGGCGATCCGGATTTTTTCATAAAAGTTATTCGATAAAAATAATAAATTTTTTCCCATTGCTCGTCATTCAGTTCGATGCCATTAAAAGTTTTAATTTCTATGTCCTGATCGCGAACTTTGCGCCTTTCCTGTTTTATATTTTTACGTTTTTTGGGTTTTAATTCACTTAGAAAATCATCAAAACTTTTATAGTTGTGATTCTGCCAGTGAAACTGATAATCAAAACGTTGCAGATCGGTGTGTTGTTTGAGGATTTCAAAATCATCTGCTAAATTAAATAACCAGTGAGTACCCGAATAATTGTTTTTAGCGGAAAAATCCAGAGCAAATTTAATTAATGTGCTTTTTATTTGCGGGTCGTTATTCTGGGCTAAAATTCTTGGTCCCTGGCAGGGGGAGTAGGGGATCGAAATAACCAGCTTCGGATAATAGTTTATGCCTGAGCGTTGGTAGGCATCTGCCCAGGCCCAGTCGAAAACAAATTCCCCGTAGGAATTGTGTTTTTCATAAGCAGGCATGGCACCGATTAAATTATTGTCATCGGAATAAATTAAAAAATATTTAGGAAACCAGCCGAATTTATCCAGACACTGACCAGTTTCAAATGCCAGTAAAAAACCATGCTGAATAAAAGGGTTCGTGACCCCGGCAAGTGAATTCCACTGTTCGGCTGAAACATGGGTAAGTGAGTTAACAATACTGAGTTGCATGTTTTTAATGGGTTAAGTTGGTTTGATTAGTTATTGGCATGTGTAGAGATGTACTGGCTTTATAAGTTAACACAGCCGTCTCATTAAAAACATTTAATATGGTTAAAAAAATGACGTTTTTTTTGCTAACGGGACATAGCCGTGATTAGTCTATATCAAATCAGTCAAATAAAGAATAGAGTTCAGCTTCCTCTTTATTAATTCTAGTGAGCAGGGCTTCAACGATTTGTTTTGTATCGTCAACAAAGTCGGTCGGGTTTGACTGCATACTTTCTTTTGTTGAATATTTGTTTCTATAGGCATCATAGGCCTGTGCTGTTGCTAGCAGTTCGGTTTGTATAGCCGCGGATATGCTTCTTATTTCCGGGTCTTTATGTGCGAGTAGTTGCGGATAGAGGCTTTCATCTTCAGATTGTAAATGAAGCGATAAAACATTATCCAGTGTGGTAAATATTTTTAAAACAACGTCTACATCCAGTGTAACTTCATTGATTGTGCCCAGGGATATTAGCTGCTTACAAAGCGTTTGGATGATTTTGTGCTGGCTTTGATATCGCTTAATAACATCCATTTAAACGCTTTGTACTAGCTTTGAAAGTTACTTAAAAACACCTGAAACGACATTCAACGAGATTATCGTTTCAGGGCGTGGACAACAGGATTATAGTCGATTAACCCTCTAATTCATCCAGGTACTTTTCCGCATCCAGTGCTGCCATACAACCAGCGCCTGCAGAGGTTACCGCCTGCTTGTAAATCTGGTCAGCCACATCACCCGCAGCATAAATACCGGGAATGGAGGTTGCTGTTGCATTGCCTTTGGTTCCCGCCTGTACGGTTATGTAGCCGTTATCCATTTCCAGCTGGTCAGTAAATATATCCGTATTGGGTTTGTGGCCAATGGCAATAAATACACCGGCCAGGTCAATGTCTTTGGTGCTGTCATCTTTTGTGCTTTTGATGCGAATGCCGGTTACGCCGCTGTCGTCACCCAGTACTTCATCCAGTGTGCTGTCCCAGGCGATGGTGACATTGCCGGTTTCGGCACGTTCTTTTAAGCGGTCCGCCAGAATTTTTTCAGAGCGAAACTGATCACGACGGTGCACAATGGTGACGTGCTCTGCGATGTTAGCCAGATACAGAGCTTCTTCAACTGCGGTATTACCACCGCCAATAACCGCCACGTTTTGCCCGCGATAAAAGAAACCATCGCAGGTTGCACAGGCGGAAACCCCCTTACCTTTAAAGACTTCTTCCGATTCCATACCTAAATACATAGCGCTGGCACCGGTCGCAATGATTAACGCATCGCAGGTGTATTCATGTGAGTCGCCGCTCAGTTTAAATGGACGTGATTTTAAATCGGCGGTGTGAATATGGTCGAAAATTATTTCAGTACCGAAACGTTCCGCATGCGCTTTCATGCGCTCCATAAGTTCCGGCCCCTGCACACCTTCATTATCACCGGGCCAGTTATCAACGTCAGTCGTCGTGGTTAATTGCCCCCCCATTTCCATACCGGTCACAATTACCGGGTTTAAATTTGCACGTGCAGCATATACCGCTGCAGAATAGCCCGCAGGGCCAGAGCCCAGAATCAGTAGTTTGCAATGTTTGTTGTCGCTCATGTAGGTTCTCCGAAAGAGTGGGCTGGTGTATTAGAATTTGGCGCTATTCTAGCAAAACTTTCTTAAGGCGTCCTTAGTTGATGTTTGCGTCAGGATGCTTTTTTATTGAATGATTTAACTTATAACAAATAACTTAAGGCTATACTCTAAAAGATGAAAATTGGAAAGATGAAAACAGGAAAGATGAAAATAGGAGTCCCAAAAGAGATAAAAGTTCTCGAAGGCCGTGTTGCCTTAATTCCTGAAGCCTGTGGTGCGTTTGTTAAACAGGGCCACGAGGTTTTTATTGAAGCCTCGGCGGGTGAATTAAGTGGTTATTCGGATGAAGAATATCTTGCCTGTGGTGTGGTGGTTGTGCCCGGGGCGGCGCAGTTGTATGCCAGCGCGCAACTCATTGTTAAGGTTAAGGAGCCGCTGGAAAATGATCTGCAGTATTTGCGTAAGTACCATATGTTGTTTTGCTATCTGCATCTGGCGGCTAACCGGCCATTGGCTGATCGTCTGTGTGAAATTGGCTTAACCGCACTGGCCTTTGAAACAGTCACGGATGAGTTCGGGCATTTACCCTTGCTTAAACCGATGAGTGAAATTGCAGGAACCCTGGCGACTCAAATTGGCACTTACTTACTGCAGCAACCCCAGGGTGGAAAAGGCTTGATGTTGGGTGGCTTATCTGCAACCGAGTCCGGCAAAGTGGTGGTATTGGGTGCAGGGGTGGCGGGAAGTGCTGCTGCGCTTCAGGCCGCCGCTGCCGGTGCGCAGGTGACGCTCATCGATCGGGATGAATCGCGTTTTGCAGTCCTGTGTGAAGCTAATGTAAATATAGAAGGGGTGGTTTCATCCGCCATCAATATTGCCTGGGAGGTAAAATCTGCGGATTTACTGATTGGCGCTGTTCTTTTGCCAGGGCTACAAACCCCGCGGCTGGTGTCTGAAGCTCAGGTAAAGAGCATGCAGGCGGGGAGTGTGATTATTGATATCTCTGTGGATCAGGGGGGGTGCATTGAAACCATCCGGCCAACCAATTACCTTAATCCCACGTATGTTAAGCACGACGTGCTGCATTTCGGTGTCACCAATATGCCGGGAGCTGTTCCCAGAACAGCTTCTCAGGCACTATCAGCGGTTATTTCCCCTTATCTGCAATGTCTGTGCGAAGATGGCTGGCAGCAGCATAAAAGCCTGCAGAACGGTATTAATGTGCGAAAGGGTAGAATAGATAACCCTTTAATCGCAGCGGCTTTAAAGTCATAACCCCCAATCTGTTTAACTTCGTCTGATCCACTCTACAGAGTTTTCAATTAAGCTGGTATACTTCAGTAAAAAATAAAAACGCGTTTTTAATCAACTAATTGCATCAACATTTATAGGGCCCAACACATTGGCACAGGCGCGTCGCAAAAAAGATGACAAGCAGTTAAGCGGGCTCACCATCCACATCAATCGTGGCCTGCGTGAAGCGGCCCTGTTTATTCTGCTGGCCATCGCTCTGTTTATTCTCACCGCACTGGTGACCCACGATATTCAGGACCCGGGCTGGTCCTATTCGGGCCCTTCCTCCAGTATTCATAATATGGCCGGGGTCGTGGGCGCCTGGTTTTCAGATGTGCTGTATTCCCTGTTTGGCTATTTGAGCTATCTGTTTCCAGTCATGATTGCTTACAGCGGCTGGCTGGTATTACGGGAGCGCACAGAAGAGGGTGACATTGACTATCGAGTGCTGGGCGTTCGTTGGCTCGGTTTTTTTATGACCCTCGCAACGGGCTGCGCCTTAACCAGCCTGCACTTTGTTATTCCTCTGGATACCATGCCTTTAGATGGCGGTGGCATATTGGGCCGCTGGTTGGGTGATGGCATGGCCGCCGCGCTGGGTGTGCTCGGTTCCACTTTGATTTTACTGGCGGTTTTTTTAGCGGGCATCACGGTTTTTACCGGCCTGTCATGGCTGCGGGTTATGGATATGATTGGTGACGTCCTGCTGAAAAGTGCTGAGTGGATTCAGTTAAAAGTCAGGGCCTATCAAGATTTACGCGAAGAAAAGAAAGAGGGGGAAATTGCCCGTGAAACCCGTGAAACTCGTGTTAGGGCAGAGACTAAAAAGATAGAAGCGCGCAAACAGCCGGTGCGTATTGAGCCGGTCATTAATAAAGTTGAAGTGAGTGAGCGCCACTCCAGAGAAAGCCAGATTTCCCTGTTTGACGATACCAGTGGTGTCGATACCGAGCTGCCGCCCCTGCGGTTACTGGATGAAGCGATTCGCTCGGGCAAAGGTTTATCAAATGATGCACTGGAGGCCTTATCGCGACTGGTCGAAATTAAACTCAAAGATTTTAATATCGTTGTGGAAGTGGTGGCAGTACATCCGGGGCCGGTTATCACTCGCTTTGAAATGCAACCTGCCGCCGGTGTAAAAGCCAGTAAAATTACCGCACTGTCCAAAGACCTGGCTCGCTCACTTTCCGTGCAATCGGTGCGGGTGGTGGAAGTTATTCCGGGTAAAACCTATGTGGGCCTGGAAATTCCCAATGAGCATAAGGAAATTGTTTCGCTCAGTGATATTTTAATGTCCAAAGCTTATGATAAAGCCAGTTCTCCAATAACCGTGGCACTGGGTAAAGATATTTCCGGCCAGCCAATGGTGGCGGATCTTGGAAAAATGCCACATTTGCTGGTGGCGGGTACCACAGGCTCTGGTAAGTCTGTGGGCATTAACACCATGCTGGTGAGTCTGCTTTATAAAAGTACACCGGAAGAAGTGCGGCTGATTTTAATCGACCCAAAAATGTTAGAGCTGAATGTTTACGATGACATTCCCCATTTGTTAACGCCAGTTGTGACCGATATGAGCGAAGCGGCCAATGCCCTGCGCTGGGCGGTGGGTGAAATGGAAAATCGCTATAAACTAATGGCAGCACTGGGGGTCAGAAACATCACCGGCTACAACCGCAAAATTAACGAAGCCATAGAAGCCGGCGAGCCGATTAAAGATCCATTGTTTGTAAAAGATGAATTACTCGGTGGCGACGCGGTCGCACAGGATTTAAAAACCCTGCCATTTATTGTGGTGGTGGTGGATGAGTTTGCCGATTTAATTATGGTGGTGGGTAAAAAAATAGAAGAGTTAATTGCACGCCTCGCACAAAAAGCACGTGCCTCCGGTATTCATTTAATTCTCGCCACCCAGCGACCTTCGGTTGATGTTATCACTGGCTTAATTAAATCCAATATACCCAGTCGAATTGCCTTTCAGGTTTCTTCGAAAGTGGATTCCAGAACCATTTTAGATCAGATGGGGGCAGAGCAGTTGCTCGGCCACGGTGATATGTTATTTATGAATGCGGGCAGCAGTATTCCCGAGCGAGTGCATGGTGCCTTTGTAGATGACCATGAAGTACATGCGGTGTGTAAACATATTCGAGAACAGGCTAAACCCAATTACATCCCCAATTTAATTGATGATAATAGTGATGTCATTAAATTGCCCGGTGAAGGCCCGTCGTCGGGTGATTCAGAAGCAGAAAGTGATGTGCTTTATGATGAAGCCGTGAAAATTGTAACCGAGTCGGGCAAGGCCTCTATCTCCTATGTACAGCGTCGCTTGAAAGTCGGTTACAATCGGGCCGCGCGTATGGTTGAAGATATGGAAGCGGCGGGGGTGGTGAGTTCAATGCAATCGAACGGTCAGCGTGAAGTACTGGCACCGCCTCCACCGGAGTATTGATAAGGCGACATAAAAAAACATTTTACTTCTGTCGTTGCCGTATGCTTGTGGTGGGAATCCAGTAAGTATCGGTAGCGTAAATAGCGTTAACAAAATTACAGGTTTATAATATATGTTTAAAAAGTTTTTCACCGTAGGTTTACTGCTCAGCAGTTTTAACCTGCTGGCAAATGAATTATCAACGCAAGTTAGTCTGGAAAAATTTCTCGACAACACCTCCAGTTTATCCGCGCGCTTCCAGCAGAAGCTGGTCGATAAATACGGTTTTTTATTACAGCAATCCGCGGGCAGTTTAAGTATGCAGCGTCCTGGAAAATTCCGTTGGGATTATATTTTACCTTATCCGCAAAATATTATTTCTAATGGCAAAAAAATCTGGATGTACGATTCTGAACTGGAGCAGGTAAATGTGCGCCCCTATAATCAGGTGCTAGCCTCATCGCCGGTAAACCTGCTGGATAAGAATCAAAAGCTGGATATAGAATTTGTAGTGAGTGCAATGCCAAAAAATCATGCGCAAAACTGGATTAAACTGACACCTAAAAATACTGAAAGTGACTTTAAAGAAATGCAGGTGGGTTTACAAAATGGCAAAATTAAAACCATGCGCTTTATTGATAATTTTGAGCAGCAAACTGAAATTGAATTTGAACAGCTGGTGGTGAATCCACAATTCAAAGTAAACTACTTTGAGTTTGTTGCACCGAAGGGTACGGATGTGGTTGGGGATTTTTGATATATATTCACCAGGGATGCTCTGATCAAGTCCAATTATCTGAAAAGTTTCTGTTATTCCTGATTTAGGTATTCGGGGATGACAGTTTAAATTGTTGTTAACTGAATTAAAAATTTATAAATTTCATGTCTTCAATATTTTAAAGCATGTAAAAATATACACTTTATGTTTTGTCGAGATTACAGTGATTTTATCTATTGCACGCATTTACTTTTTTCTTTAATAGAAAGCTTCAACCAAATATAAATAAAAATGCCAGATAACAACTACCAGCCCTTAGCCGATAGAATCAGACCAGACAAACTGGATGACTACCTCGGGCAAAGTCATATCCTCGGCAAAGATAAACCCCTGCGGGTTGCTATTGAAACTGGCAAGCTTCATTCAATGATTTTCTGGGGCCCACCGGGTACTGGCAAAACGACTCTGGCCCGATTAATTTCTAACTATTCGGAAGCGCAATTTTTAGCGGTGTCTGCTGTATTGTCCGGTGTAAAAGATATTCGTGCGGCAATTGATAAAGCGCATCAGTTTTATGATGTTTATCAAAAGCCGAGTATTTTATTTGTTGATGAGGTACACCGTTTTAATAAATCACAGCAGGATGCATTCTTACCGTTTGTAGAAGATGGTACAGTGAGTTTTATTGGGGCGACTACCGAAAATCCGTCGTTTGAATTAAATAACGCATTATTGTCACGCTGCAAAACCTATGTTCTAAAATCGATTCAAGCAGATGAAATGACACGTTTATTAAAGCGTGCATTGCTTGATAAAACATCTGGCTTAGGTGAGCGTGATGTTGTTATTAACGATGATATGCTACAGCTGATTGCCAGTCAGGCGGATGGTGATGCGCGCCGGGCTTTAAATTTTCTTGAAATTGCAGTAGATCTTGCCACCGAGGAAAATGGCAAACTCACCGTAAATGAAAATATTATTTATGAAGTGACCTCCCAAACCCTGCGCCGTTTTGATAAAGGCGGCGATTTATTTTATGAGCAAATTTCAGCGCTGCATAAATCAGTGCGCGGCAGTAATCCGGATGCGGCTCTGTACTGGTTGTGCAGAATGTTAGACGGGGGGTGTGATCCGATTTATGTGGCTCGAAGAATTGTGCGTATGGCCTCTGAAGATATTGGAAATGCGGACCCGCGGGGTCTGGAAATTGCATTAAATGCCTGGCACACCTATGAGCGATTGGGTAGCCCGGAAGGGGAGCTGGCTTTAGCGCAGGCGGTGAGTTACCTGGCCTGTGCGCCGAAATCTAATGCGGTGTATATGGCTTATAAGTCTGCCATGCAGTTAGCCAGAGAAAGTGGTTCAATGGATGTGCCGGAGCATCTACGTAATGCCCCCACCCGTTTAATGAAAGACATGGGTTACGGGAAAGACTACCGTTATGCCCACGATGAAACCGATGGTTTTGCCGCAGGGGAAACTTATTTCCCCGATGCATTGGGTGAACAGGAGGTTTATTATCCGGTTGAGCGGGGTCTGGAAATAAAAATTAAAGAGAAGCTGGATTATTTACGTTTGTTAAATAAAAAGTAAACTCCCATTTCCACTAACCAGACACTGTCATTCTGAAGTAAATCATGATGTCTAATAAATTTTTTTAGAGTTTTTGCAACATTGTTTTAAGCACTTCCTTTAATTGGTCCAGTGATAATGTGCCCATCAGAAATGCCATGTAACCGGTTATATTGCTGGTACTTAATGTCAGGTCTATGCGCAAAAACAGGGCGGTTTCATTTTTATTATCAGCAACGTTTAATAAATCCAGTGGCTTAGACATTTCAAATAAAGGCAAATCGATTTTGAATTCAGCCCCTAAAGCATCTGCAAATGAACCAATACAGGCGTTTAAAACTACATTTCCAATTTCAGAAAAAGCTTCCTGCTGAAGTTCTTCAACAGTTTCATCGGGCAGATCTTCACCGAGTAACTGGCGCACAATATTTAAACTGTTCTCTTCCGGAAACAGAAGCATTGACTGGGCAGAGAAGGGGCCGCTTAATCTTTGTGATACGCTGCATATAGTTGAGTCTGAACCTAGTTCATCAGCCAGCTCGACGACAGATAAAAACTCAATCTTTGGAACAGATAATTTTATTTCCTGTTTTACCATGGTGCTTAATGAAGAGGCGGCTTTACCCACACCTAAATTAAACATCTCCGTGAGCATGTCCAGCTCGAGTTCTGTTAGTGTAATAATCTTACCCATAGAAATGCTCCAGCATTTCACTTATACACTTGTCACTAATGGGTTTATTAACGCACTTTACACCAATTTTTTTGGCTTTTTCGTGTGTGGCTTCCTGAATGTTAGCGGTAAGTAATGCGAATTTTGCATCACCTTGTTTAACTTTCATCTGAGTAATAAATGCAATGCCATCCATAACCGGCATATTATAATCAACAGAAAAAAAATCGATATTTTTGCCTTCAGATAATTCCAGTGCCTCCTGACCATCCCCGGCTTCAAAGATTGTCATCTCAGGGTGTTTGTCCAAAACAATAGCCTTAATCATCATTCTGGAAACTTTGCTATCATCTACAATCATTAATGTTTTATTAACAGACACTTTAGTTACCTCTTTGTTGATAAGTTAACAGGGCGTTTTTGACCTGTTGGTATTTTTTAATGAGTACAGCTACCTGAGTTCTTATATCTGATTTTTGCTGTTCATTTCGGCACATATCTTCAACAGCTAGTGCGGTTTTAGAAAGTTTTTCAGCACCCACATTCAGGCTGCTGGATTTCATGCTATGAGCGTAGCGCTCAAGTGTTTGCATATCATCATTTTCAAGCAGACTGTTCATGTTGTTTATCATTTCATCAGACTGTTCAATATAAGCGGGAATAAGCTCATTAAAAACTGCGCCTATGGCCTCTTTCATGGATGATAATAGTTCAAAATTAAGTATAGACTCTGCATCACTAATAGTTTCTGCTTCAGACTCTTCTGGCAATATTTCTGGCTGTATTTCAGCTTCTGTTTCTGTATGATCCAGCCAGCGGCATAAAATATCCATCAGTTGTTGGCGGTTAAAGGGTTTGGCCAGATAATCATTCATGCCACCCTGTTCGCATTTTTTCCTGTCGCTAGACAGCGCATTTGCAGTGACTGCAATCACTGGAATGTCACTATCTGTTTCACGTATTTTTTTAGTCGCTTCAAAACCATCCATCACCGGCATCTGACAGTCCATTAATATCAGGTCGTATTTGTTTTTTGAAAACTGCTGTAATGCTTCCTCGCCATTGTTGGCAACATCAATGTCTAACCCTCTACCGGCCATTAGACCCAGCGCGACTTTCTGGTTGATCAAAATATCCTCCACTAATAATATTTTTCCATTTAGATGAACAGGTTTTTTACGGTTGACCAATTCATCTTCTATAACACGGTGGCGTGTTAAAAAAATATCATTATGGCTATTGCTATCTGAGTTTTTATCTTTCAGGCCTAACACCCGACTTAATGTTTCATAAAGTAGATCGCTTAGAATGGGTTTGGTAAGATAGGCGGAAAATCCAATTTTTTTAAATATTGTCGCATCACCGATGCCGGTTGCAGAGGTGAGTAATGCCAGTGGCGTGTGTTTTATATCTTTACAGGCCATTATGTCACGGCCCAGATTGGCGCCGCTGAGCATAGGCATGATATTGTCAATAATGATAAGTTGATAGGGGGTTTGTGATTGTTGCGCATTTTTAATTAATTCTACGACTTCCTGTGAATTTTCCGTATCATCAACCAGCATATTTACTTTTGTTAACTGCTCTCTTAATACCTGTAAATTAATTGGGTTGTCATCGACAATAAGAACACGTAGCCCATCGAGTTCAATTTTTTCAAGTTTCTCTGGTGATTCAGTCTTTTCTAAATTTAATTCTATCCAGAAAGTTGAGCCTTTTCCCTGTTCGCTATCAACACCCAATGTGCCATGCATTAAATCTACCAGACGTTTACTGATACTCAGACCTAAACCGGTACCACCGTATTTACGGCTGGTTGAGTTATCGGCCTGGGTAAACGACTGGAATAATTTTTCTTTTACTTCATTATCAATACCAATGCCCGTATCTTTAACTTCAATGCGAATATTAGATTGGCTATCACGGTTGTTTTGAAATATTACCTCTACAACTATCTGGCCATTGTCTGTAAATTTAATGGCATTACCAACCAGGTTAAGAATAATTTGCCTAATTCTGCCCGCATCTCCTATGACATAGTCCGGGCAATCGGTATGGAAATAAAAAATGAGTTCCAGGCCTTTTTCTTCAGCCTTAACCAGTAATAATCGGGTTACATCATAAATAGTTTGTTCAAGATTAAATGAAATCAGTTCGAGTTCAATCTTTCCAGCCTCAACTTTTGAGTATTCAAGAATGTCATTAATTATTTCCAGAAGAGATGTTCCGGACTCGGAAATGGTTTTAATAATGTCCTGTTGTTGCGGGTTTAGCGGTGTGTCATGTAATAGTTCAATCATACCTAAAACGCCATTCATGGGGGTTCTGATTTCATGACTCATGGTGGCTAAAAAGTTGCTCTTGGTTTCAGCAGCAAATTGCGCTTCATCTTTTGCTTTAATCAACTCATTTTCATTTTTTAAACGTTCCGTGTCATCCCGGATAATGCCAGAATATTTTGCTTTTCCGGCGATGGTCATTTCGCTTACTGATAAATCTATTGGAAATGTTGAGCCATCTTTTTTTAGTCCGGTTACTTTTCTCACTGAGCCAATTACATTTCTTTTATGTGTTTTTTTATAGTTGGACAAATAGCCATCATGCTCTTTATGATACGGGCTGGGCATCAGTGATTTTATGTTTTTCCCTAACAATTCCAGCTTTGAGTAACCGAATAGTTTACAGGCTGCATTGTTTATATTTTCGATAATTCCGCGATCATTGATCGATATTAAACCATCAACCAGTGAGTTCATCATAGTTCTATTGCGAACCTCACTGGCCTCTAAAGATAGTTGGGCTTTTTTTCTAATCCTGGCCTGTGAATCAACATCCTTAAATGCCTGAAAAAAACTGATACATAATCCACATAATATGCAAATATAGCTGAGTTGTTTGTACAGGTGCGCTATATCAAACTGAATATCATACAAATTACCTGAAAAAGGCATCACAATAATTTCTGCTATAATATTTACAATAATCGCGATGATAAGCCAGTGCGTATAATCATCGGTTTGCCATTTACCCTGTTTTAAAAAACTGAACAATGCGAACGTAAAAATAGCACCGGGAATTAACTCTTCGGGGCGATGGAAAAATGTAGCTTCAAAATACCCACTTGGCAAAGGAACAAAGGCAAAAAGCAGAAAGCTCGCCAGGGTTGTAATAAATATGAAAGTAAAAATAGCCTTAGGCGAGATTTTATGTAATTGCTTATCTTGCGCTTCCCATTTTAAAATAATGTAAAGCGACAGAAAAATAACCGATAAAAACAATCGTGATGCCAGCCAGCTCCAGAGGCTAAGAGAGCTTAAATCAGATGGGAAAAATGCTTTAAACCAGCTGGAGGTGACTACTGTGTGGTAGCCATCGAGCAGGGTAACTCCAATAAATCCCGCACCTAATACCAGAAAATCTGTACCCCCCCGGCTATAAAAACGAACCAGAGCCAGAATCCCGACAAACAGGGCTATAATCGTCGCCGTGGTTTCCATCAGGGTGTGTAGCTGTCCCGAGCCTTGCCATTTAGAGCCGATAAGCGATAAAGCGGTAAACGAAAGCGCCAGCGCGACAGCGCAGTAAATTTGAATTCGTATATTTTTAAGTTTCATAAATCAGGTGATGTGCAATTCATTTAATCTCCTATGAGGATAGGCTAAAAAATCGATTAATGTACTCTTTGGATATGGGGTTACAGAATTACCTGGGTGTGAATAAATTAGGAAACAGTCTTTGTTATTCCTGTAAGTGACTGACATAGAAGGCGTCTAAAGATCTTGTGCCTGGTACAGTGACGTTCTTTTATGAAAGCAGATCCTTCGCGTGTACTCAGAATGGCAGAGTAAGATTTTTCGTGGCTGGAAATATTTTGGCCAGAAAGAAGACATAATCGTGGATGCTAATTTAAAAACAAAAAATCTCGACGAGAATTAGGGATGTCCTGAACACGACTGATTATTTTAGACTGGTTAAAATGCTCTAATTCTAACCAGTCTTAATCAGAGCATTCCTGGAAACGCGGCCTTTATCCATTATCTGTTTTTAGTGGAATATCTCTCCAGGTTTATCTCTCCAGGTTTATCTCTCAAATTCATATCCGCTGGGTATAACTACAATGCCAGTATCTGTGACGGTAAATCGTTGTTTGTCTTTGGTCAGGTCGTATCCTATAACTTCTCCATCGGGTATCGATACATTCTTATCAATAATGCATTTATTAAGACGAACATTTTTGCCGATTTTTACAGCATCAAAAATAACTGATTCTTCGATAATAGAGCTATCATCTATAAAAATGTTTTGAAATAAAACTGAATGTGCGACATTGGCTCCGCAAATTATTGTACCCCCAGAAAGAATTGAATTAATAAAGATGCCTTCATTGCCTGATATTCCGGGGACAGCACGTGCAGGTGGTGTCTGTGATTGGTAAGAGCGAATAGGCCAGTCATTCTGATATAAGTCAAGAGGAGGTATGGATTTTAGCAAATCCATATTGGCCTGATAATATGAGTCAATTGTCCCTACATCTCTCCAGTAGTTATCAGGTGAAACGCGGCCATCTGTTTCACCAAAGCGGTGAGAATAAACGCGATGGGTTTTAATAAGTTCAGGTAGAATGTCTTTTCCAAAATCATGACTGGAATGTTCATTCTGACTATCACCTTCCAGTATGCTAATTAAAAATTTTGTATTGAAAATATAAATTCCCATTGATACGAGTGCATTATTCGGGTCATTATCGCAGGGCTTTGCCTGCTCTGGTTTTTCTTCAAAACGAGTAATTTTATGATTTTCATCTGTTGTCATAACGCCAAACTGGTTTGCTTCTTCCACCGGAACTTTCATACAGGCAACAGTAACATCGGCATTATGTTTCTGATGCGTTTTAGTCATGCTGTCATAATCCATGCGATAAATATGATCACCGGAAAGAATTAAAGTGTATTCAGCATCACTACGCTCGAGTAGATAACTGTTTTGGTAAATCGCATCAGCGGTACCCTGATACCACTTATTTCCGTGTCTCATTTGGGCAGGGATTGGCGTTATATATTCACCCAGTTCGGGGTTAAATATCGACCAGCCATCGCGTAAGTGCTTTTGTAATGAGTGTGATTTGTACTGTGTAAGTACCAGAATCCGACGTAACCCAGAGTGTAAACAGTTGGTTAAAGTAAAGTCTATAATTCGATACTTACCACCAAATGGTACTGAAGGTTTTGCTCTTAATTTTGTTAGTGGCTGCAGGCGACTACCTTCGCCACCTGCAAGAATAATAGCCAGGGTTTTATCATTCATTTTTTTCTCATCAATATAAATGTTATTTTGTATGCACTGTTATGGATCGTTACTCCAGATTATTTAAGTACCATAAAGACATTGTGATCAATATTAGTGCATTTAATTAATTTATTATAATAAATTCGTTTAATAGTGGCTGCTGCATAACTCGTACCAATTATGAAATAGACAAATAAAGTTATACATGTACTAAAGAAATGCTTATGATAAGGCTAAACAATGTGTAATGGTTTTGTTGGTGTAAGCTTTGCCTTGCGTTTATCAGCGATACCCTGATCGAGTTTGATTTTAACCATACTTAGTCGGCGTATCTCTGGAGAAGAAATTAATTGATAAATCAAGGGAACCTCTGGTTAAGTCTGGTTAGAATTAAGATGATATAAAAGTGTTCCTGTTTTTCACGAAGTGAGGCACCACAATATATTGCTATGGGTCATTCTATTGCAACGAACTTCGAGGAAAACAGGGGCACTTTTAGCCAGCGCCCTATACTATAAGAAACAGGGTAATCAGACTTATTCAGAGGTTCCCCAGGTGTTAACAACAGGAAGAAACTTTATGAAACTGGCTATGATTGGTGTTGGAAAAATGGGTGCAAATATGGTGCGCCGTCTGGTGCATGGCGGGCATGAAGTGGTAGCCTATGATGTAGATTCCGATAGTGTTGATAAGTTAGCCGGTGAGCACGACAATATTGTTGCTGCTGCTACACTCAAAACTTTAATCAAAGCATTAGACGCGCCGCGCTCGATCTGGTTAATGGTGCCACATCAGTTTGTTGATGAAAGCATCGAAGCATTGCTTGAAGCCGGGCTGTCAGAAGGCGATTTACTGATTGATGGAGGTAATTCAAATTTTAATTTAAGCAAACAGCGTGCTGATTACCTCCAGCAAAAGAAAATACACTTTGTTGATTCAGGGACTTCAGGTGGTGTCTGGGGTCTGGAAAATGGTTATAGCATTATGGTGGGTGGTACAGATGAGGCTGTGGCGATGATCCGGCCGGCCATTGAAACTCTGGCTCCCGCTAAAGATAAAGGCTGGGGACATGTCGGTCCTGCGGGAGCTGGGCATTATGTCAAAATGGTTCATAACGGGATTGAGTATGGAATGATGCAGGCATTTGCTGAGGGTTTTGAAATGCTCGAAGCCAAAAAAGAAATGAATATTGATCTCGCTCAGGTATCTGAAATATGGCAACACGGAAGTGTAGTGAGATCGTGGTTACTGGATTTAATAGCCGATGCTTTCCATAGTGACAAAAGTCTGTCTACACTTAGTGATTACGTTGATGACTCGGGTGAAGGTCGCTGGACAGTTCAGGATTCTATTGAATTAGGGGTGCCAACACCGGTGTTAACACTCGCATTGCAAATGCGCTTTCGCAGTCGTCAGGATGATGCCTTTGCAGGTAAGGTATTGAATGCAATGCGAGCAGGTTTTGGTGGTCATACTATTCGTTCGGCTGAATAAAAAATTAATCCTGGAGTATTGATGCAAAAATCTAATGTAAGGCCGTGTATTGGCGAGCCAACCATGCCAGCGAATATTGTCATACTGGGTGCGGGGGGGGATCTAACTAAAAGAAAGCTTATACCGGCACTTGTAAAGATGTTGCGCTGTGGTTTATTGCATGGCGACAGTAAAATAATAGGTGTACTTAAAGGGCGTACTAAAGAAGAATGGCTTAACCAGTTGTATCAGGGGTTTAAAAGTTATGCACCTGAAATAAAAATGGATGAACAGCAATGGCTCTCGTTTACGTCTATGTTCAAAATGGTCAACGGTGACTTACAGGAAGAGCAGACATACATAGAATTAGCGACAGCTTTAGAAGAAATACAGGGGACAGTAAACGCAATGTTTTATTGTGCGATACCTCCTCGCTGGTATACCACTGTTGCAGCGGGTTTGCATAAACTGGGCTTAACGAAACAGACAGATGGATTCAGAAGAATGGTTATTGAAAAACCATTTGGAATGGATCTGGAGAGCGCAAAACAGCTAAATAGTGAACTGCAGGCATTGCTCGATGAATCACAGATATATCGCATTGACCATTATCTGGGAAAAGAAAGCGTGCAAAACTTACTCGTTTATCGTTTTGCAAACAGTATTCTCGAACCGCTCTGGAATCGAAATTTTATCGATCATATTCAGATATCGGCTGCTGAATCCATTGGTATCGAATATCGGGCAAACTACTATGAAAAATCGGGTGCCTTGCGTGACATGATACAAAGTCATTTGATGCAGGTAATGACGCTGGTTGCAATGGAACCACCGGTTGAGTTTACCGCTGATGCGGTACGAGATGAAAAGATAAAAGTATTAAGGGCAGTAAGGCCCTTTGAAGATGATCTAATCAAGGAGCAGACTGTAGCTGCACAATACGGGGCGGGTCAGGTAGATGATCAGAAAATTAATGCCTATGTGACGGAAGAAAATGTATCACCCGATTCGGTAACGGAAACTTTTACAGGAATACGTTTCAATATCGACAACTGGCGCTGGCAGGGCGTACCTTTTATTTTGTGGACAGGCAAAAGATTACCCAAGCGTGTTTCTGAAATTGTTATTCGTTTTCGTAAGCCGCCTTTCAACCTTTTTGATGCTCATGCCAATCCACCAATGGCAAACTCTCTGGTATTTCGTGTGCACCCTGATGAAGGTATAGCGCTTAGAATGAATGCAAAAAAGCCGGGGCTTACAACAGATACCCAACGTATGGTTATGCGCGCGCCGTACTCGGAAGATGGTTCTGATGTTTCAGATGCTTATGAAGTACTATTACATGATGTGTTAACCGGTGATGCGACTTTATTTTCACGTGGTGATGAGGTTGAAGAGTCATGGTCAATTATTGAACCGATATTAAATGACTGGAAAGACAGGATATCTGTGGAGCGATATCGTTCAGGAACCTGGGATATATCGGGCATGGATAAATTATTTGAAGGTTGTGTTGGCGGCTGGCATAAACCGAGTTAAAATCATGCATCACTGGTTTGTAAATAAGAATTTTAAAGATGCATCGAAAGCGGCGGCCGAATTTCTTGCCGAAGCCATTCGCAAGAGTGTAACTGAGCGAGGTGTGTGTCATGTGATTTTGCCTGGTGGAAAATCACCAGCACAATGCCTTCATTATCTATCTGTAATGGATTTACCATGGGAGAAAATACACTGGTACCCAGGCGATGAAAGAGTTCTACCTGAAGGTGATTTTGAACGAAACGACGTAATGTTAAGAAAAAATTTATGGTCGAAAATTCCGGCAGGTGTTTTTCATACGATACCCACAGAACAGGGTACAGAAAAATCAGTTGATCTTTTTAAAAGTGAAATAAAAGATCTTGATGTTATTGATGTGGCTTTTCTTGGTATGGGGGAGGACGGTCATACGGCAAGCTTGTTTCCTCAAAATGAGGCGTTAAACGATGAAAGAGACATAGTTCCTGTCTACAATTCACCTAAGCCGCCAAACGAACGCGTGTCATTTGGTATTAACAAGTTAGTTGAAGCAAGAATTCGCATGGTGCTGACAGGAGGGAAATCGAAAGCAGATATTTTATCTTGTATTAAACAAGGTGAAAATTTACCAATAAATAGTATTGGTGATGTTTACTGGTTTGTTGATCAAGCCGCTGTTTTATAAGAGAGTTTTAAATAAATTTATTTTTTAACTGGAGGGTTGTAAAATGAATATGCAAGAAATACGTGTACTGGCAAAAGATCTGGGTATCAAAAATTCTCGCTTGAAGAAAGCTGAACTGATTCAAACTATCCAGCTGACAGAAGGTAATTTCGGTTGCTTTTCTACAGCAATAACGGGAGAGTGTGATCAGACTGACTGTCTCTGGAGAGAGGATTGTTTATCGGTTTCAGCAAAAAATTCAATCCAGTAATAAGTTGTGAGCAGATATTATTTAATTTTATCCAGCGCCTGTTTGTATAAATGAATATAACGGTCTGCGCTAGTAGCCCAGGATGAATCGAAACCCATGGCGTTATATTGTAGCTGGCGCCATGTGTTTGAGTCCTTGTATATTTTCAGTATCTGAACCATTTTAGTGACCAGACTTTTAGTGGTGGGCTCTGAAATAATAAATCCGTTTGCTGTTTTGTTGGCAATGCTGTCTTTGCTTGTATCCGTTACTGTATCGACCAGGCCGCCAACGGCTGTTACAATGGGTAATGTGCCGTAGCGAAGGCTGTATAACTGGTTTAAACCGCAGGGTTCAAAGGTAGACGGCATCAGATAGATGTCACTAGCGGCCTCTATACGATGCGCAAGTTTCTCATTGTAGCCAATAATTACTTTTAATTTATCGGGTTGTTTATTGGCAAATTCAGATAATTTAATTTCATAATGTATATCACCTGTTCCGAGAATGACAATCTGCGCACCCAGTAGTATCAGTTCATCAAGGCTTTGAAGAATGATGTCGAGACCTTTTTGTTCCACCAGTCTGCTGACCATGCCGATCATTGGAATATTTTCGTCAATGGGCATTGAAAGTTGTTTTTGCAGTGCGGTTTTGTTCTGAACTTTTTTATTAAGTGTGCGACGGTTATATTTTTGTGTGATGAGATTATCTGTGCCAGGGTTCCAGTATTTCTCATCGATTCCGTTAATAATGCCGCTAAGATCCTGCTGTCGATTTCTTAATAATCCATCCTGCCCATGACCAAATTCGGGTTGAAGAATTTCTTTTGCATAATTCGGGCTTACCGCATTTATTTTATCGGCATAAGCAAGTCCACCTTTCATAAATGAAAGCTGGTTATAAAACTCCAGTCCTTCCATATGCCAGAGTTCATCAGGTAAGTGCAGATCAGTGAAAGTCTGGTAATTAAAGTTACCCTGATATGCAAGATTATGGATGGTAAATACAGTCGCGGGTCTATCTTTGTGCAGGCTAAGTAATGCGGGTACCAGTCCTGTCTGCCAGTCATTGCAGTGTACGATGTCTGGTTTCCAGTTTAACTTAAGATGGTCCAACGCAATATCAACAGCTGCATTGCAAAGAATCGTGAAGCGAAGCGCATTATCATCCCAGACCTCTCCATGTTGGTCTGTGTATGGGCCGCCTGGTCGGTCGAATACCGCAGGGCAATCGACTAACCATACGAGGACATTGCTACCGGGAAGACGTGTTTCAATGATTGTAACCTTAAGGCCGTAATATGAATGAGTCGTTAATATTTTAGACCTGGGAATTTTACTGATGACTTCAGGATAGGCGGGCAATAATAAGCGAACATCTAGCGACTGTTTAAATAATGCAACGGGTAAACTGCCTGCAACATCAGCCAGTCCACCTGTTTTTATTAAAGGGAAGGCTTCACTTGTGATATAAAGAACTTTATTCATATAATTTTTTTAATAATGAGTCCGGCTAATGGTGGTAATGTTAATGTTAGTGAAGCGGGTCGGTTCATCCATTGTGTATCATCACTCTGGATAATTGAGTAACTACCTGTGTTGCTGCCTGAGTAAAATTCAGAATCTGAATTTAATATAACTTCATATTCACCCGCTTCTGGTACGCCAATACGATAATTTTCCCGTATCACGGGTGTGAAATTCAATACCGTAATAACAGATTCGGTATCACTTTTACGTAAATAAGAAAGTACTGACTGGTCAGTGTCATTACAGTCTATCCACTCAAATCCACAGTGATCAAAGTCATACTGATGCAGCGCATCTTGCTCTTTGTATAGTTTGTTTAGATCAGATACCAGTTCTTTAACGCCATTATGTAGCGGGTATTGTAAGACGTACCAGTCCAGACTTTTATCGTGATTCCACTCATTGCCCTGACCAAATTCACAACCCATAAATAAAAGTTTTTTCCCAGGGTAGGTGAACATATAAGTGTAGAGTAAGCGTAGGTTTGCAAAACGTTGCCATTCATCACCGGGCATTTTATTGAGCATTGAGCCTTTGCCGTGTACAACCTCATCATGAGAAAATGGCAGTATAAAGTTTTCTGAAAATAGATATAATAAACCAAAAGTGAGCCTATCGTGATGATAATGACGATGAACAGGGTCATGCGAAAAATAACTTAAAGTGTCATGCATCCACCCCATATTCCACTTGTTACTAAAGCCTAAACCGCCAACATTAGTAGGTCGGGTAACTTGTGGCCAGGCTGTTGATTCCTCGGCCATGATCATTGTGCCGGGAAACTCACTGTGAGTAGCTGTATTGAGATGACGCATGAACTCAATGGCTTCAATGTTTTCGTTACCCCCATGTTGATTGGCAATCCAGTCACCATCTTCGCGTGAGTAATCCAGGTAGAGCATCGATGCCACAGCATCGACGCGTAATCCATCGATATGAAACTCCTGTAGCCAGAAGACTGCACTTGAGATTAGAAAGTTTTTAACCTCGTTACGTCCAAAGTTATAAATTAAAGTACCCCAGTCACGATGTTCGCCTCGGCGCGGGTCCTCGTGTTCATAGAGCGCACTACCATCATAAAACGCCAACCCATGTTCATCTTTAGGAAAGTGAGCGGGTACCCAGTCAAGCAGTACTCCGATGTTATGTTGATGGCAGTAGTCTACGAAGTAACGAAAGTCATCGGCATCGCCAAAGCGACGTGTTGGTGAAAAATATCCTGTTGTTTGATATCCCCATGAAGCATCCAGTGGGTGTTCTGTGATAGGTAATAATTCGATATGTGTAAAGCCGGTTTGTTTTACATAATCTACAAGACGGTGAGCCAGTTCTTTATAGTTTAGAAAACCACCTTCATCATTACGTTGCCAAGACCCCAGATGGCATTCATATATTGAAAGGGGAGTGTGTAGCCAGTCAAGTTCTTTGCGTTGAGTTAACCAGTCAGTATCTGTCCATTTATATAATGATTTATCTCTAACGACTGAAGCGGTTCTTGGTCTGAGTTCAAGTTGTTGAGCATAAGGGTCAGATTTAGAGACGATTTGTCCATTGTCTCTATTTTTAATCTCGAATTTATATAACGAATGTTTATCCAGTTCCGGAATAAATAATTCCCATACACCACTTTCACCAAGAGAACGCATGGAATGACGACGGCCATCCCAGTTGTTAAAGTCACCAATGACACTAACGCGACTGGCATTAGGTGCCCAGGTGGCAAACAAAACGCCTTCTATGCCATTAATGGTTTTTGGATGTGATCCCAGAATTTCATAAATGTGTAAATGCTGACCTGAAGAAAACAGATTCAAATCAAAATCACTAATTTGCCTGCTAAAAGTATAGGGATCATGGTATGAAAAAATATTATCATTGTTATCTATACAATTTATAAGATAATGTTCCTCGTCTATAGCACCGAGATAGATGAAAAAGTCACTATTTTCTACACGGATCATTTTTAATTGTCTGTGGGAAATTGTTAGTTCTTTTGTGCCCGGAGAATAAATTAACGTATAGGGAGATTCTTTAGATCCATGCTTGCCTAAAATACTGAAAGGATCATAATGATTACATTGTTCGATTAACTGTAGGTCATTCTTTACAGGTTCAAGTACAGATTTAATCGTTTGAGGTTGAACGGCATCAATAGTCATAGAACGACATATCCATTTATTGAGTTAATTTTACTTTATAATATACTTGTACTTAATAAAGCACTTGTCTTTAAACAATTAAGCAAATTTCGTGCACAGTTGAACAGTTTAGCAAGAAACCCTTAATCATGCGTGACTTACTCTTTAAGTTTAATTATTACTTATTTATATGCAGTTAATAGTTCATAGTCATTATGCACATAAATCATGCATTAATTAACCAGCTTATTCGTTATTGCACAATTATATTGCAGTAAATGACAATTTTATTGACTTAAGGCATAGATTTCGTTGGCTGGCCTGGTATTTGCAGTAACTTTATTGTAATGGTGTATGCTTACACTTGTAGTGTAAATACCATGATCACTGTAGGTTATCTACAGCAATAAAAGGAAGCTATCTATGAATCATAATTCACCGCGATTTGTCAGTAACCTGACACGCAATACGCTGGCATTAATTATGGCAGGAGGGCGTGGTGAGCGATTAAAACAACTCACTCAGTGGCGGGCCAAACCAGCAGTGCCTTTCGGTGGAAAATTTAGAATTATTGATTTTCCCTTATCTAACTGTATTAATTCCGGTATTCGACGCATTGGTGTATTGACTCAGTATAAATCCCATTCATTAAATCTACATATTCAAAGAGGCTGGGGGCATCTACGCGGTGATTTCGGTGAGTTTGTAGAGCTCCTGCCGGCGCAGCAAAGAATAGAGACCTCATGGTACGCTGGTACAGCCGATTCTATTTATCAGAACCTGGATATCATCCGATCACATTCACCAGAGTTTGTTTTGATTCTAGCGGGTGATCATATCTATAAAATGGATTATGGTGAAATGTTAGCCAAACATGTCGAAAGTCAAGCAGATGTCACAGTGGGTTGTATAGAAGTTGAAATAGATAAGGCCTCTGAGTTTGGCGTAATGGGCGTAGGTGATAATAATCGTATTCACAGTTTTACTGAAAAACCGGCGCAGCCAGAAGCCATGCCCGGTAAAGACGATAAAGCATTATGTTCGATGGGTATATATGTATTTAACACAGCGCTTTTATTTGAATTACTGATACGTGATGCGGATACACCCAATTCCAGCCGAGATTTTGGTAAAGATATTATTCCAACAGCGATACAAAAATATAGAGTCAATGCGTTTCCATTTACTGAGGCTAATAGTGGCATTCAGGCCTACTGGAGAGACGTCGGAACAGTGGATGCATTCTGGGAAGCGAATCTTGAATTAATAGGTGTTACACCTGAACTTAATCTTTATGATGAGGAGTGGCCAATCTGGACTAATCAGGAACAATTGCCCCCGGCGAAATTTATTTTTGATTCAGATGAACGCAGGGGCATGGCGGTGGACTCTATGGTATCAGGGGGCTGTATTATTTCTGGAGCACATGTGCGTCACTCTTTGTTATTTTCCCACGTCTGTATTAGTAGTTATACAAAAATTGATTCTTCAGTGATTTTACCCGACGTTAACGTTGGTCAAAATTGCCGTATCAATCATGCCATCATCGATAAACAATGTAATCTTCCCGATGGAACTATTATTGGAAAAAATCATGAAGATGATAAAAAACGATTTTATGTATCACCAAATGGCGTGGTTTTAGTCACGCCAGATATGCTCGGACAAGATGTTCATTATGTCAGATAATACCAGTCAAACACATCCATTAAATGTTGTAATATACTGGCATATGCACCAGCCTGAGTATCGTGATCTAAGAAATGGAGAATACCATTTACCCTGGACATATCTGCATACAATAAAGGACTATGTTGATATGGCAGTGCATCTTGAAAACAATAAAGATGCCCGAGCCGTGGTTAATTTTGCACCGGTATTACTCGAACAAATTGATGATTATGCCGTGCAGCTGGATGGTTATTTAAATAGAGGGCAGGCATTAAGAGATCCCTTGCTATCAGCTTTGGCGGAACCTGTATTGTTACGTGATACAGATAAACGATTAGGTGTTCTTAAAGCCTGTTTAAGAGCAAATAAAGAGCGTCTCATCAATCGTTTTGAGGTTTTCAAAAATCTGACAGTCATGGCGGAGGAAGTGCTAAAAAATTCTGATAATATCAAGTATTATTCGGAACAATTCTTTTTTGATTTACTGGTTTGGTATCATCTGGCCTGGATGTCAGAAACCGTCCGACTAACGGATAAAAGAATTAAATATTTAACTGAAAAATCTACCCACTTTAGTCTGCATGACAGGCACCTGCTTATTGAAGTGATTAATGAATTAGTGTGCGGTGTAATACCGCGTTATAAAAAACTCTCTGAGCAAGGTGTTATTGAGTTAACGATGACACCCTATGCACATCCTATTGTGCCGTTATTATTGGATCTACATTCTGCTGAGCAGGCTCTACCTGATGTAGAGCTACCTTTAGCTGATTTATATCCGGATGGTGAAGGCCGATCTCTGTGGCATATGAAAAAAGGTATCGAGGTGTTTAAACACTATTTTGGATTTGAACCAAAAGGCTGCTGGCCATCTGAAGGAAGTATCAGTGCCGAAACAATAGAGCTAATATCAAAAACAGGAATTAAATGGGTTGCCAGTGGAGAAACCGTACTAAGAAATTCGCTGAATAAGTCTAAAATGAAGGCAGAACAATGTATACATTCGGCATATCAATATCGTGAAAATGATGTGACCTGTTTTTTTAGAGATGATGGTTTATCAGATCTGATAGGTTTCAAATATTCAGACTGGCATGCTGATGATGCGGTTGCAAACCTTGAACATAACTTAGAAAAAATTTCTGAACAATGTTCACCAAATAAAGATGCAATTGTCTCGATTATTCTTGATGGAGAAAATGCATGGGAATACTATCCACAGAATGGTTACCACTTTTTAAACGCGCTTTATGATAAATTATCAAAAAATGATTTAATTAATTTAACAACGTATAGCGAGTATCTGGATAGTTGTAAAAGTAAAGTTTCATTAAAAGAAATAGTCGCTGGTAGCTGGGTTTATGGTACTTTTTCAACATGGATAGGAGAAAAAGATAAAAACCGCGCATGGGATATGCTGGTTGACGCAAAAAAAGTTTATGACAAAGTCATGATAAAAGGGGGATTATCTACTGAAGAATGTCGTCTCGCAGAAATGCAACTGGCAACGTGTGAAAGTTCTGACTGGTTCTGGTGGTTCGGTGAATATAATTCAGAAGAGACTGTTGCCGATTTTGATGAGCAGTATCGGTTGCATCTTGGCAATCTGTATCAATTGCTCAAGGTTGAGCCGCCGGATTATTTATCTGTAGCTTTCTCATTTGGAACGGGACACCCTGCTATGGGCGGTGCAATGTTGCCCGGTAAACATGAGTAGTTTATGACTAGAAAACGAGCTGTTAATTCAGTCAATTATTTACGCCGTGCAGGTGTTTTGTTACACCCAACATCTTTACCAGGTCCCTATAATAACGGTGATATCGGTCATCAGGCATACCGATTTATTGAGTTCTTAAATACCAATGGATTTAAAGTCTGGCAGGTTCTACCTCTTGGGGCGACGCATAATGATAAATCGCCTTACCAATGCTTGTCATCACATGCTGGTAATCCGTTATTAATTAGCCTTGACTGGTTAATTGACAGAGAGTGGTTAAAGGCTTCAGATATCAAAAATAATGATACTGATGATTCACTTCGACTTAATAGCCTAAAAATAGCATCCGATAATTTCTACGCCAGCGATGTGGCTGAATGGATGGAAAAACTTTCAAAATTTAAGATCAAACATAAATTTTGGCTTGATGATTATGCCTTATTTGTTGCCTGTAGAGAAAACTTTGACAATAAACCCTGGTATGAATGGCCTGCGGATATTAGACATCGAAAGAAAGGCGTATTAAAAAAAATAGATAAAAAATTAAAGTCACGCATTGATGAGGTTATTTTTGAACAATTTGTTTTCTTTACTCAATGGCATGAAATCCGTGATTATGCAAAACAGCATAATGTTGAAATATTTGGTGATATGCCAATATTTGTTGCTCGAGATAGCGCTGATGTTTGGGCTAAAAGAAACAATTTTTTGATGAATGCTGATGGTGATATGGAATTCATTTCTGGTGTTCCCCCGGATGCTTTTTCAACAACGGGACAGCGCTGGGGAAATCCATTATACGATTGGGGGTATATGTCTAATAATGGTTTTGGCTGGTGGAAAGAGCGCTTTCGTACTCAACTTGAATTATTTGATCTTTTACGTATAGATCACTTCCGAGGATTACAGGCATGCTGGCAGATCCCGGAAAAAGATGAAACAGCAATTAATGGTGAATGGATAGAAGTTCCGGGCAAAGAGTTATTGGAATCTCTATTCGATGAATTTAGTGAGTTACCATTAATTGCCGAAGATTTAGGGGTTATTACGGATGAAGTAATCGAATTAAAAAACTATTTTAAGTTACCCGGTATGAAAGTTCTACAGTTCGCCTTTGATGGCAATACAGATAACCCGCATCTTCCACATCATCAACAACCAACCGATGTTGTCTACAGTGGTACACATGACAATGATACGACATTGGGTTGGGCAAGTGATGATAACAACTATAATAAAAGCTTTTTAGAATCTTATCTTGATTTCAGACCAGCTACTGACGAAGATATTGTCATTTCTATCATCCGATCAGTATTATCATCAGTTTCATTTTTGTGCGTTTTACCTATGCAAGATTTGTTGATGCTTAACTCAGACTCGAGAATGAATATGCCAGGAACGATTGATGGAAACTGGAAATGGTGTTTTGACTGGGAACAGGTAAGGCCCGAAATAAATCAACAAGTCACCGAATTTATGTCTTTGTATCAGAGGTAACGATATGACTAAAAAAAATACATTGTGTACAACTGAATATTCACAATTAAAAAAATTACCCAAGGATAGCGAATCACTGGCTCACGATTTTGAACATTATCTAACTCGCCATTTGGGTCGTTTTATTGGTTGTGTACCATTTTATCTGTATGAAGCCTTATCATTAAGCATACGTGATCGAATAATGACGGACTGGCGAAACACCTGGAAAGTCTATGAGGAAAAGGGTGTTAGAAAAGCTTATTATATGTCACTGGAGTTTTTAATTGGTCGCTCATTAGGAAACCATATTCTTAATCTTGATATTAATGATGAGTCCAGATCTGCAATGAATCAGTTTGCACTTGATCTTGAAGAAATTATTACTGAAGAACATGATGCTGGATTAGGCAATGGTGGCCTGGGTCGTCTTGCTGCCTGTTTTTTGGATAGTTGTGCAACTTTAAAATTACCGGTAGTTGGCTATGGTATTCGATATGAGTATGGAATGTTTCGCCAGAAAATTCAAAATGGATTTCAGGTAGAAGAAGCTGATCACTGGCTGAGAGATGATAATCCGTGGGAACTTGAACGTCCTGAATTCACTCAGGTCATAAAATTTGGAGGTCGTGTTGAATGGGTGACTAACTTTAATCGAAAGCCACATGTAGTATGGCTTGATACATCAGATATTCTTGCAATACCATACGACGTGCCTATTTCAGGGTATCAGAATGATACGGTTAACACGCTGCGTTTATGGAGTGCCAGCGCGACCAATGTTTTTAGTCTTGAAGATTTCAATGCGGGCAGCTATTCAGAAGCGGTTGAAGCAAAAAATAATGCTGAAAATATCAGCATGGTTCTCTATCCAAATGATGCCAGTGAAAACGGTAAGGAATTACGTCTAAAGCAGCAATATTTTCTAGCTTCTGCAAGTTTGCAGGACGTCATGCGAATGTGGGTTATTAATGAAGGTAATGATTTTAGTCAGTTTGCAGCTCAAAATGTATTTCAGATGAATGATACTCATCCAACTATTGCTGTTGCTGAGTTAATGCGACTGTTGATTGATGAGCACTATTTAACATGGGATGAAGCCTGGAATATTACTAGCCAAACAATGGCATATACTAACCATACGTTATTACCAGAAGCACTGGAAAAATGGCCGGTTTCATTATTTAAGTGTCTGTTACCCCGCTTATTACAAATCATATATGAAATTAATGCGAGATTTCTTAAGTTGGTTTCAAATAAATGGCCAGGAGATACTGAAAGGCAAATTAGAATGTCTATTATTGAAGAAGGTGATACTCAGTATGTTCGTATGGCATATCTTGCTATTGCGGGCAGCTTTTCAGTGAATGGCGTAGCAGCATTACATTCGCAGCTTTTAACAGAAGGGTTATTCAGAGATTTTTATGAACTCTGGCCTGAAAAGTTTAATAATAAAACAAACGGCGTAACGCCACGACGCTGGGTAGCACATTCAAATCCTCTCATGACAAACCTTATATCAGAGAAGATCGGTAATGATTGGGTACGTGATTTATCTCAAATCAGTCAGCTAAAAAAATATGTAGATGATAAAGATTTTTTAGAGCATTGGTATTTAGTAAAATCTCAAAACAAACAAAGACTGGCTGATTTGATTAAAGAAGAATGTAATGTCGAATTTAATATCGATTCTCTCTTTGATGTGCAGGTTAAAAGAATACATGAATACAAGCGTCAGTTACTAAATGTATTGCATGTCATTCACCTTTACAATCGCATTAAAGAAGGAAATACTCAAAACTGGACTAATCGTTGTGTTCTTATCGGTGGAAAGGCAGCGCCTGGTTACCGCATTGCCAAATCAATTATTAAGCTGATTAGTAATGTTGCTGAAGTGATAAATAACGACCCTCAAGTTGGAAATAAATTAAAGCTCGCATTTATTCCAAATTATGGCGTTTCAAAAATGGAGATAATCTGCCCCGGAACTGACTTGTCTGAGCAGATTTCAACTGCTGGAAAAGAAGCGTCCGGAACTGGTAATATGAAATTCATGATGAATGGTGCAGTAACAGTTGGGACTTTCGATGGAGCTAATATAGAAATTCTGGATGCAGTAGGCAACGAAAATTTCTTTTTGTTTGGTTTAAAAGCCGATGAAGTTGATACTCTAAGAGGAAGCTATGATCCTAATAAATATATTTCAGAAGATGAAGATTTAAAGAAAGTTATACATCTTTTAACTTGCGGGCATTTTAATTCATTTGAAAGTGGAATATTCGATGAAATAATCAATTCTCTCTTAAATCCACATGATCCGTGGTTAACGCTTGCTGATTTTAGGAGTTATGTCGATGCACAGGAGAACGCATCACAGGCATACAGTGATCGCTCAGGATGGTTAAAAATGAGTCTTATGAATACGGCATGCAGCGGGCACTTTTCAACTGACAGAACCATGCAAGAGTATAATAATGATATCTGGAAGTTGAATAACTGACTGATATATTTCCTGGTTACAGAGTAACCAGGGTTTAATATACAGAAGTCACCGTAATAATGAGTAAGTATATGAACGATTTTATATTTATCATTTGTTTTACTCCACAAAACAACATCTGTATTAAAGACGGACATATCTTTATTAAACTTCATCAGTCTTCGTGATCTTATGTAAAGCTAAGAAAAATATTTTTGAATGAATCTAGTAAAAATATACGTAGTATTACGTATAAAAGAATGTTTTTTAAATGGAATTAATTTAGTTCATGACTTATTTGAATTAAGCTGATAATTACACCCTTAGGTTATTACATCTGGTCGTTTGCGTTGACAAAGCACTTTTATTTCAGCGATAGTATCTGCGATATTTATTAGTTTAGATAATGCTATTTGTGTATCTAAATCATGACATGTTGAATCTGTTACATAGCTTTCAATATAGACACGAAGAGTAGCACCTTCAGTACCGGTTCCTGATAATCGGAAAACGATTCGTGATTCATCATCAAAAATAATTCGTATACCCTGGTGCTCAGTAATACTCTGATCAACCGGATCGGTATAGCTAAAATCATCTGACTGAATCACTTTATAACCAGAAAAACTCTCACCAACAAGCGCATCAGTTTTATTGCGTAACTGTTCTATTAGCTTATTGGCCAGGCCACTATCAATAGCTTCGTAATCATGTCGTGTATAATAGTGACGACCAAATTGTTTCCAGTGTGCACGTGTTATTTCTTCAACAGACTGTTGTTTAATCGCTATTAAATTAAGCCAGAATAATACGGCCCAGATACCATCTTTTTCGCGGATATGATCAGAGCCGTTACCAAAGCTTTCTTCACCACAAAGTGTTATCCGTTTGTCATCGAGCAAATTACCAAAAAATTTCCAGCCAGTTGGGGTTTCATAGCAGTGTATACCAAGGTGGTCAGCAACTTTGTCGACAGCACGGCTAGTCGGCAAAGAACGTGCAACACCGCAGATACCCATTTTATAACCAGGCAATAGATGAGCGTTAGCTGTCATAATAGCCAGGCTATCACTCGGATTAACAAAGAAGTTATGACCGAGAATCATATTTCGGTCACCATCACCGTCAGATGCAGCACCAAAACTCGGAGAGCCTTGTACTGCATTCATTATTTCTACCAATTCCTTGGCATGTGAGAGGTTAGGATCCGGGTGTCCACCACCAAAATCTTCGAGAGGTTTACTGTTAAGTAACGCATTTACATTTGCAGACAGGCGTCGATCAAAAATTTCCTTAGCATAAGGTCCAGTTACAGCATGCATGGCATCAAAGCACATCGTTAGCATTCCGGTTTTAAATAATGCTCTGATTTTATCAAAATCAAATAGTTCTTCCATTAGATCGGCATAATCAGACACGGAGTTAATGACTTCTATTTTCATTTCTTCAATGTGATAGCTGCCCAGCTCGCTAAGCACAATATCTGCTGAATCAGTGATTTGATAGGCGCTTATAGTTTTACTCTCTTCAAACACTTTATCGGTAAAGGATGTTGGTGCAGGACCACCATTTGCAATATTAAACTTAATACCAAAGTCGCCGTTAATGCCGCCAGGGTTGTGGCTGGCTGACAGTACAATGCCGCCTGCTGCTTTGTGTTTGCGTATCAGGTGTGATACGGCGGGTGTCGATAATATGCCATCCTGACCAACCATGATCCGTGCTATACCATTAGCTGCGGCTATTTTTAAGATGATTTGTATGGCTTGTTTGTTGTAGTAACGCCCATCACCCCCGAGGATTAAAAGCCCCCCTTTTACTTCACTGGCTACTCTAAATAGTGATTGAACGAAGTTCTCAAGATAGTGAGCCTGTTGAAAAACAGCTACTTTTTTGCGCAGCCCTGATGTGCCCGGTTGTTGATCGGGAAAAGGTAATGAGTTAATTGTTTTCATTTTCATATCATGTCAATTGATTGGGGTTAGTAGTATTTAAGGCATATATTGCGCCAGTAATAGTTTGGCTTATATGGTGATTTTATACTATTTTTTGATTTATTTTGATCTAAATTATGCACTAACATTGTGCGAAGATGTTTAAATAGAGTGCATTAATATTCCAGACATCGTTGATTACATAAATTTTTATGTTAAATTTCAAAATAATGCATCGTTTGTATTCAGAAATAGTTTGGAATGAATTTTGCTCATAAA
>Ga0316206_1000259_pt1 | contig 87662 bp, 82 predicted proteins | sample 6monthpyrite_MG_FD_204942 | JGI IMG/M metagenome (GOLD analysis project Ga0316206, IMG submission 204942) | Microbial mat bacterial communities from mineral coupon in-situ incubated in ocean water Damariscotta River, Maine, United States -... | ecosystem: Environmental > Aquatic > Marine >...
AAAGATGTGGCGGCTTACATGAGGTATTACAACCTTGAGAGGCTGCATACTGCGAATGGTGATCAGTCACCCATTAACTATGAAAAATCTTTAGATAAAGTGTCCGGTTGGACTTGACCAGTACAAACCGTCTCCCATTAGAGCAAGTTTTTTCATGTTTTCAACATGTTCTATTCCTGTATCTCGATAACTGTAAATATAAGGTTTAGTTGAACTTTTAAAGTAAATGGTAATTGATGTATCTTTAATTTCATATCCCATTACACCAGAGTCACGATCTATATCAGTATACCTTTGCATTAATTTGTCGCCCTTCAATGTAATAATTAATTATTGATACTTCATTTTAGTTTCATATAACATGGGAATAATCGTTTTATATGGATTTCAGGTTATTAGTTACTTTAATGTGTACCTACTATCTGTTTTATTTTTTCATCAAATTGTTGAGTGTTAACCTCAGCCCGCAACTCACTCAAACACCCAGCACACAAACAATCATCGAACTGCTGCGCAATATAATCCCGATGACATTGCTCCAGCTTCACCGACTCACACTGGCAATTAACGATATCGTTGGTTTTGCATTCGAAGCCCGTTTTGCATTTAGGGCAAGTTTTGATTTCGTGTTTAGTCATTTTTGTTTTTATAATTAAATATCATAATTAAAAAAGCCGATGTCGTAATAAAACTATCGGCTTTTAATATTCCTACAAGTACTCATCCATGAGGCAGGGCGTCCAGCCCAGCATCCTTGCTGGTCGTTCGTTGAACTGCGCACAGGCATTAAGCCTGTTCGGTTCCAACTCACCCACATTTACTATCGCCGCAGTTCAGGCAGGTCATGCAACCATCCATTAAGATGGTGGCCTTGGTGTGGCACTTTTTGCAGAGCTGCGATCCGGCAGGGAAGCTGCTGGCTGTGTCATCGTCACAGGACTCGGCGGCCATGCTGTGCTTTTTTTCAAAGGCATCACGCTTTTCATTCATGATTTGTTGCTGGTGGTCGCTGATGCCGTCTTCTTTTATCATGCCGATCATTTTCATGTGCGACTCTATGGCTTCACCAATTTCTGCCACCAGTGATGGCATAAACTTACCACCTTTTTTGAAGTAGCCACCCTGTGGGTCGAATACCGCTTTTAGCTCTTCTACCATAAAGCACACATCGCCACCTTTGCGGAATACCGCAGAGATAACTCGGGTGAGGGCAACCACCCACTGAAACTGGTCCATGCTTTTTGAGTTGATAAATATCTCATAGGGCTGGCGGGTTTCGTGGTCTGTGTCCTGGTTTAATATAACGTCGTTAATGGTTACATAGAGTGCGTGCTCGGATAACGGCGTTTTAATTTTGTAGGTAGAACCCAGTAACATCTCCGGGCGCTCTACATTCTCGTGCATTTTTTCCGGTATGCGTACGACGGGTGCTGCTACAACTTCTACTTCATCTTTTACAACTTTGAAAGCGACGATTTTTTTGTCGATTTTAGTAGGCATTGGTTTGTCCTGTTTTGCAGTATTCATGTTACGTGTTTCTCAAGCCTTACCTGAACCTTAACGTGGGTGTTATTGGCTCAAATAATTTTTAATAAAAAGTCGCGAAGATGTGAGTGTGTGGGGATGTTGTTTATTACTAAGCAACGTGCATTTTATAAATTATAATAATCTTTTTTTATGCGTCCACATCTTCGCGGCAAACCTGTGCACTGTGTTGCAGTGCGGGTAAGTTTAAAACTTACCGTAATAACCTTCTTTTAAGGCATCGAATAAATTCGCGGCGGTATGCATTTCACCGTCGTATTCTATTTCTGCATTGCCTTTTAGTTCTACTTTTGTGCCATCTTCTAAAGTGAACTCATACAGGGTGTTTTCTAAATCTTTTTCCTGTACCAGTACGCCCTGGAATACCTCTGGATTAAAGCGGAAGGTAGTGCAACCTTTCAGATCCATGTCGTAGGCGTATTCGTAGATGTCTTTAAACTCTTCGAATGGATATTCCGTTGGTACATTGGCGGTTTTTGAAATAGATGAATCAATCCATTTTTGTGCCGCGGCCTGTATGTCTACATGCTGCTTTGGATGAATATCTTCTGATGAAATAAAGTAGTCCGGTAGTTTTTCATCTTCCTTATCACTAAACGGCATGGCTTTTGGATTAACCATGGCGCGGTAAGCCAAAAGCTCGAAGGAGAAAACATCTACCTTCTCTTTACTCTTTTTACCTTCACGAATCACATTACGTGAGTAGTGGTGTGCAAAGCTTGGCTCAATGCCGTTACTTGCATTGTTGGCGAGAGATAATGAAATAGTACCCGTCGGTGCAATAGAGCTGTGGTGAGTAAAGCGGCAACCGTGTTCGGCCAGTGCCTCGGTAAGCTCTGAATTTTCTACGCCAATGCGCTGCATGTAGCGGCTGTATTTTGCGTGCAGTACCTTGCCTTTTACCGTGTCGCCAATTTTAAAACCGTCATCTAGCATTTCCGGGCGCTTGTAAACCATCGCCGCGGTCACTTCAAACTCTTCATTCATTACCGGTGCAGGGCCTTTTTCTATAGCCAGCTCCAAACCGGTGCGCCAGCCTTGCAGGGCCATTTCTTTGGTGACTTTGTCGGTGAACTCTAATGATGAATCCGAGCCGTATTTTTGCCCCAGCATGGTAAGGGTTGAACCTAAACCCAGGTAGCCCATGCCGTGACGACGCTTGCGGGTAATTTCTTCGCGCTGCTGAGCCAATGGCAGGCCATTAATTTCTACCACGTTATCCAGCATACGGGTAAAGATGCTGACGGTTTTGCCGTAGTTTTCCCAGTCGAATTCGGCCTTTTTAGTGAATGGGTTTTTAACAAAACGTGTGAGGTTAATAGAGCCCAGCAGGCAACTGCCGTAAGGCGGTAATGGCTGCTCACCACAGGGGTTGGTTGCGCGGATGTTTTCGCAGAACCAGTTGTTGTTCATTTCGTTTACTTTATCGATAAGGATAAAGCCGGGCTCTGCGTAATCATACGTAGAGGCCATGATGCTGTCCCATAAACGACGTGCCGGTACGGTGCGTGTAATGCGGCAGGCGGTTAGGCCTGTGTCATTAGTGATGTAGTCACCCTTAACCGGCCACTCGCGCCACACGATGGTAGCTGCATCGGTAACATCAACATTGTCCTGTGCGCATTCCTTTGCCGTAATAGGGAAGGCCAGCTGCCAGTCGGTATCGGCTTTAACGGCCTCTACAAAATCCACCGTAATCAGCAGTGATAAATTGAACTGACGTAAACGTCCGTCTTCACGCTTGGCTTTTATAAAATCGAATACATCGGGGTGGCCAACATCAAAGGTTGCCATTTGTGCGCCACGACGGCCACCGGCAGAGGACACGGTGAAACACATTTTGTCGTAGATATCCATAAACGACAGTGGGCCAGAGGTGTATGCACCGGCACCAGACACGTAACCGCCTTTGGGGCGCAGTGTTGAAAATTCATAGCCAATGCCACAACCCGCTTTTAGGGTAAGGCCTGCTTCATGTACCTTTTCCAGGATGCCGTCCATAGAATCGGCAACAATACCCGATACGGTGCAGTTGATAGTGGAGGTGGCGGGCTTGTGCTCACGCGCACCGGCATTAGAAATAATACGTCCTGCAGGAATAGCGCCATGGCGCAGTGCCCAGAGAAACTTGTCGTGCCATTCTTTCTTCAGTTCGTCGGTGGTTTCTACATCGGATAATGCTTTAGCAACACGCTCGTAGGTTTCATCAATTGAGTTATCAACGGCTTCGCCGGTTTTGGTTTTTAATCGGTATTTGGTATCCCAGATATCCAGTGATGCCTCCTGGAAAGGGACTTCATTGACGGTATTGGGGACGGCCTGCAGCTGGGGTGCGCTCATTCATTTATCCTTACAATTTTTATATTGCTTTGAATTTTTTATTAATTTACTGCTTACTTTAAAAGCTAAATTTTCACATTTGGCCAGAGCGTTTCGGGGCTGGATGAATGTGGCCTTGCCTGATTGTGGGGCAATTGAGCAAGGCTTTAGCTTTGTTGTATTAGCGTGTTCTACATAAGCGTTTAATTATGCTTATGTTGTGGTGTTTGGATAAATTAACACAAGATGTAGTGGTTTCAAATTGTGTGTCAGAAAAAATATGGGGATAAGTTGTGGGTAAAACGGGGGTAACTATTTCAAAGCCCGCTATTATGCGGCTTACAGCGAATTTAAAATAATTTAATCAAATTGTCATATATGGATAAACGGTCGAATATAGGCGCACTGTTTGCGGATATACACTACATGTAGTGGTTGAGATTTATATAAGCAGAAGATGTGCCACTTTTAGGAAAAAACGCATTGCACTGTATTTGTGCGATTTTGCGCTGTTTTAAGGCATTTGAAATGCAAATTGGCATACTAAGATGGGTGAGGCCTAAAGATGCAGCCTTAATGATTCAACTAAGGCCTGGTACATCCCTGTACGCATAGCCGGTGTATATTTATGGCTGGCTTATTGCCTAGGGCAATAGCAAACCGCGAATCATGTAGTACAGCATGGCGGCCATTAAGCCAGATGCTGGCACGGTAATAATCCACGCCGCTGCAATTTTCATTAGCTGTGAACGCTTTACGAGTTCGTGCTTATAAATTTTACGTAACTGCTTGCGCTCGCTTTTCGTAAGGTCTGCTTTAGCTGAATGGGCCTTTAGCTGCTTAAGCATGGCCTTCTTTTCTACCAGTGAGGCGGCTTTAAATTCCAGCAGGAATTTTTCTATAACCTTTTCATCTTGCTCGGCATGGTGGGTTTTAATTTCATCCACCATGGTTGAGTAGCTGGTTTTCAGGTATTCACGCAGGAAGCCAACACCAAATACACCACCGACGGCAATGTGTGTAGAGCTCACCGGCAGGCCAAGCTGGCTGGCAATAATAACCGTGATAGAGGCGGCCATTGCTATGCTGAAGGCGCGCATCTGATCGAGCTCGGTAATTTCCGAGCCCACGGTTTTAATTAGTTTGGGGCCGTATAAGGCCAAACCCAATGCGATACCCAGTGCACCAACCACCATTACCCATAATGGAATAGCGGCCTTGGAGTGAACGCCCCCGTGCATGATTGCATCATTAATAGCGGCCAGTGGCCCCACTGCATTGGCGACATCGTTTGCGCCGTGTGCAAAGCTCAGCAGGGCTGCGGCAAATATAAGCGGGATGGTGAATAGCTTATTTACGCCTTGTTTGTCATTGCTAATAATGCTGGAGGCCTTGGCAATTAATGGCCTTACGATAATGTAGACCGCCGCCGCTATAGCCGCGCCAATCATCGCTGCGGTAAGAAAATCTACCTTCCAGATTTTCTTAAAGCCCTTGAGCATTAAATAGGTACCAAATGCCCAGGCCATAATGGCCACCAGAATGGGCACCATATTACGCGCGGCATCGCGCATATTATTTTTGTAGGTAATGCTGTGTTTTATACTGTACAGAAAGAGCGCGGCGATAACGCCGCCAAGTACCGGTGAGATAATCCAGCTTGCGGCGATTTGCCCCATTTTTGCCCAGTTGGCAATGTCGATACCGCCGGCGGCAATACCCGCACCGAGTACACCACCGACGATAGAGTGTGTTGTTGATACTGGTGCGCCGAATGCAGTGGCCAGATTAAGCCACAGTGCACCGGCTAAAAGGGCGGCCATCATTAGCCAGATAAACATATTGGGATCCGTGATCATGCTCGGATCAATAATGCCTTTTTTAATGGTACCTACAACTTCTCCACCGGCAATAATTGCACCCGCGGCTTCAAAGATAGCGGCAATAACAATTGCACCGGTGAGTGTGAGTGCGCGAGAGCCAACCGCAGGGCCGACGTTATTGGCTACGTCATTGGCGCCAATATTCATCGCCATATAACCGCCAATCATTGCGGCGGCAACTAACAAAAATCCGTTTTCAACCGTGGCGACATTTACCCCGGTATACAGCATGATGCCAACAATAAAGAGCATGGCCATGCCAACACGTATGCTTTCTTTACGGCCCGAGTGTGAGGCTGACTGCATTTTGTTAATGTCTTTCAATTCCAAGAGAAGTTCCTCGCGACGATTGATCGTTTGTATTTGAGATCAGTCTGAGTGTGTAGGGATTAACTACCAAATTAGGATGTTAAAATTTGTTAACATTTTGTTGTGCCGCGAATGATAACGGCGATTTTGTTTTATGTACATGAAACTTTAACTAAAAATATTTAACGATGCCATCAAGTTGATTTAAATCAATAACTTAATCGCTTAATCTAATGTAATTAAGCACTATAAAAACGGCCTTAAAAAAGACCCTTTAGGGGCTTTATAGAGGTTTTTTTAAGGCTTAGGATTGCAAAAAGTCAAGTATTTGCGGAACCGTCTCGATGCTGTAGTTTGCGCCCCAGTCAGCGGTGTTTGCCGCTTCATCAATGTAACCATAATTGGCCACCATGGTTTGCATGCCGGCATTTTTACCGGCTTGAATATCGCGCAATGCATCACCCACATATAAACAATGCTGGGGGCTGGTATTCGCCAGTTTACATGCCAGGTACATAGGTTCCGGGTGGGGCTTGCGATTGGCGGTGGTGTCGCCACTAATAATACACGCCGCACGGGTATGTAAATTAAGTTGCCGCATTAGGGGCTGGGTTAACCAGCCCGGCTTATTGGTGACAACGCCCCAGAGCATGTTGTTTTGCTCTATGTGGTCAATGAGTTCGGCCATGCCGGGGAATAAGCTGGAATCGACGCACAGCATATCTTCATATATTTTTAGGTAACGTTTTTTAAGGCGTTCGATAGTGGCTGTATCGCCTTCATCGGGAAAGCCTAATTGCACGAGCGCGGCACTGCCATTAGAAACCACCGGGCGGATGTGCGCAAAACTTAACCCGGCTTTGTTTTCTTCGTTAAGTAAAACATTTAGCGCATTGGCCATGTCGGGAGCGGTATCGATTAGGGTGCCATCCAAATCGAATAATACGGTTTTAATTGACTGCATTATTTTATTTACTCGGCCTCATCAGATGAGGGCGCAAGATAATGCGTCATGTAGTTTACGTCGACATCTTTGCCTAGCTTGTAGGTTTTGGTGAGCGGGTTATAGCTCATGCCAATAATATTTTTTAGTTGCAGGTTTGCACCGCGTGCCCATTCATCTAGCTCTGAGGGTTTAATGAATTTTGCATAATCGTGCGTGCCCTTAGGCAGCATTTTTAAAACATACTCGGCACCGACAATCGCCAGCATGTATGCCTTGGGGTTGCGATTAATGGTGGAGAAAAATACATTGCCACCGGGCTTTACTAATTTTTGGCAGGCCTTAATAACTGAACTCGGGTCGGGCACATGTTCTAACATTTCCATGCAGCTTATGGCATCGAATGAAGCGGGCTCCTGCTCGGCGAGTTGTTCCACGGTAATTTGCTGGTAGTTAAGCTCTACACCGCTTTCCATGGCATGTAATTTGGCGACGGATAAAGGCGCCTTGCCCATGTCGATGGCGGTAACATCGGCGCCGCATTGCGCCATGCTTTCAGAAAGAATGCCACCACCACAACCGACGTCGAGTACGCGCTTGCCATTGAGCTGTACGCGCTCATCTATATAGTGAAGGCGCAAGGGGTTGATTTCATGCAGTGGCTTGAATTCACCCTGCATGTCCCACCAGCGGCTAGCCAGTTCTTCAAATTTTGAAATTTCTGCGGGATCGACGTTTAGTGTTGTCATACGGATTCTTTAAATTATTTGTCTGTGTTGTGGATATGTATAAGGCACTTAAGTTTACCGGCTTATTTGCCTGGCTTACTATCGTAGGCACTTATTTTAGCATTCCATTCCTCGGTTTTACGAATTAAGTCTTTTTCATTTAGTGTGGTGAGTTCGCGATCTTTTAATAAATGCCGCCCGGCAACCCAAACATCGGTCACCTGTTCGCGATTGCTGCTATACACCAGATTTGCAATGGGATCGTATACCGGTTGCATTTCCAGGCTGGAAAAATCAATCGCGATAATGTCGGCAAACTTACCGGCCTCCAGGCTGCCGGTTATGTTATCTATACCCAGTGCCTTTGCACCATTGATGGTGGCCATTCTGACGGTTTGCATGGCACTAAGTGCGGTTGCATCGAGGCTTACGCCTTTCGCCAGCAGGCTTGCGGTGTGCATTTCGCCGAGCATATTGAGATCATTGTTGCTGGCGGCGCCATCGGTTCCCAGAGCGACATTAACGCCGGCATCCATGAGCTTTTTAACCGCGCAAAAACCACTTGCGAGCTTTAAGTTGGACTCGGGGCAGTGCACCACATGGCTGCCCGATTCTGCGAGCAGGGCAATTTCTTCATCGGTTGACTGAGTGAAATGCACGGCCATTAAATTGGGTGAAACCAGGCCTAAATCATTAAGTCTTTGCAGCGGGCGTTTACCATATTGTTTTAGTGACTGCTCAATTTCACCGGCGGTTTCGTGCAGGTGAATATGCACGGGTAAATCCATTTCATCGGCGAGGACGCAAATACGGCTGAGGGCTTCATCACCCACGGTAAAGGGTGCGTGTGGGGCAAACGGGGTATGAATCAGGCTGTCGCTGCGGTAGTTATCACGCAACTCGAGGCCTTTATCTATGTACTCATTGGCATTGCTTGCCCAGGCGCTTGGGAAGTCGATGCAGATAAGACCGATGCATGCGCGGATGCCGATGTCTCTGGCAATGCGCGCGGTGACATCCGGGAAGAAATACATATCATTAAAGCAGGTGGTACCAGAGCGCAGCATTTCCGCGATGGCTAGCTGTGAGCCATTACGTACAAATTCTTCGCCTACCCAGTGTGACTCGGCTGGCCAGATATGCTGGTTAAGCCATTCATCTAATGCCAGATCATCCGCCATGCCACGAAACAATGACATGGGGCCATGCGTGTGCGCATTAATTAAACCCGGCATTAACAGGTGATTGGTATAGGTTTTTTCGACGTCAGCAGTGAATTCCTGCCGCGCCTGTTGGCTGGGTAATATATGTGTAATACGTGCGTCATCAATAATGATGCAATGATCATCGAGGACTGAATTTGAGTCATTTACTGGCAAAATCCAGCGAGCATGTAAGATAGTGTCAACGCTTTTCATGCGCGGCAAGATAACATAAAAATGGCCTTTTCAAGACTGTTTTTCGTGAAAAATAATGGTATAAGTGGGTGAATATTACTTTAAGAATAAAAAACGGAGAAAACTATGCAGTTATTTAAGCCGCCAATTCAGTTGCGTCGTGTGCTATCGGTTGTGGCATTAAGTGCATTACTGGGGTTAGGTGCGGGCTGTAGTCAAAAAGTGACACGTGTAGACAGTAATGCAGTAACTGATTTGAGTGGCATGTGGAATGACACGGATTCACGTTTAGTTTCACGGGAAATGATTGATGATGTTTTATCGCGTCCGTGGATTTCTCAGTATCAGACTCAATATCATAAAATACCCACGGTGATTATTGGCACGGTGCGAAATTTAAGCCATGAACATGTCAATACACGTACCTTTATTAGTGATTTGGAAAAAGAATTAATTAATTCGGGTGAAGTTGATTTTGTTGCCTCGGCATCTGAGCGAGATGAGATTAGGGCAGAGCGTCGTGAGCAGGATTTACATGCCAGCGAAAGTACGCGCAAGGCAATGGGTAATGAAACCGGCGCAGATTTTATGTTGCAAGGTTCTATTAATACAATTGTAGATGCCATTAAGGGTGAGCAGGCGCGTTTTTACCAGATTGATTTAACCTTAATTAATCTGGAAACCAATCGTAAGGTTTGGGTAGGGCAGAAGAAAATTAAAAAAACTATAGAAAAAAGTAGCTGGGGTTTGTAATCGTTGATTATTAATTAATGCACATTCAACGTCTTAGCTTCGCCACGGACGGCGCGACGTGAGTATTTTAATATTGATAATTTAACGTGCTTCAGGATGAGCAGCAAAAAAATTAATTGAGGAACTTCTTAATGAGTATTCAGTTACTCGTTCGCTTTAGCGCTTTATTCTTTGCGCTCTCTATATTATTACTTCAGGGTTGCGCAACATCGGCACAAAAAACTGCACAGATGCGTGATTTTATTGCAACAAGCCAATATGACCGCGCTTTACTGGAAGCAGAAAAGGCCCTGGCCACTAATCCTTCAGGTGTCATGGAAAACATGAATGTGGGTTTATTGCGGCGTTTGGAAAATGATTTTGTCGGCAGTAATAAGGCATTTGAAATAGCCAAACAAAAAATCGAAGCGCTTTATACATCTTCTATAACAGAGTATACGGGAGCAACGCTAATTAATGATGAAACCATTAGCTTTCAGGGCGATCGCTTTGAGCAAATTCTTATACACCTATATATGGCGAGCAATTATCTGCAGTTGGGTGAATTAGATTCGGCACGGGTAGAACTATTGCAATCACAAACCAAGATGAATGAGTGGGGTGAACCAAAAGATGAAATGCCCTTTATGCGTTATTTCTCGGGTATCTTATTTGAGATGATGGGTGAAGAAGATTCTGCGGCTGTGTCATATAGAAAAGCGGTTGATGCGTATAAAAATACCTATGATAAACATGGCTTGAATGTGCCTGTGCAATTGAAATATGACCTGTTGCGTGTGCTCGCCAATATGCGCTTATGGGATGAGGTTGAACGCTATAAGAAACAGCTTGGTTTGAATGACTACGAGGTAGAGTGGCACAAAAAACAGTCAGCGCTAGTCGTTGTATTGGGTAATGGTATGATATCTCAACGTGGACAACGGGTGTTTCAAACCTGGTCACCTCAACTGAAATATAACATTCGGGTGGCAGTACCTGATTACATTTATCCACCGGCTCGCGTTTATAGCGCGCGGGTGCGGATTGCTGAACAAACCTATATGATGCAAACGGTATCGAATTTAGATGGCCTGGCGCGAGCCGCGCTAAATGAAAATATTAACGTTATTACAGCGCGCGCGATTGCACGTGCCGTTGTAAAGAAAAGAACCGAGCGTGAGGTGGGTGAAAAATCAGGATCGCTTGGCCAGGTGGTGGCAATGGTGGCTAATTTAAGTTCTGAAATTGCCGACACACGCGGCTGGAATACCTTGCCTCACGAATTTGAATTGGCGCGTATTAACTTACCTGCCGGCGATTATACCGTGGCGATTGAGTTGCTTAATTCGGCTGGTTATATAATTGATGTAATGTATGAAGATGTAAAAATTGAATCAGCGGCGATAACCGTTATCAATAAACACTGGACTTCACCTGTTGTTAGAAGTGTTCCTGGCGTAAATGTCAGTAGTTAAACATAGGCTTTATGTTTCGCGCTGTACAAAGTGTTTTAGTAAATATTAATTGTCTGCGGCAATTAACGGATTGTTAGGTATGAATAAAAGAATTATATTTCTTAGTAGTTTGATGTTGTGTTTCGTGCTTATTTCTTCCTCTGCCAATGCACGAGTTAAACCTGACTGGACTGAGTCTGAACCGGTTCGTTATCCAAATAATTTATATATTTCTGCTACAGGCTCTGCCTCTGATATTGAGCTGGCCAAAGACAGGGCGCTGGCAAATCTGAGTAAGATTTTTGAAGCGCATATTAATGAGGTATCGACAACTAAATCTGATACCTATGTGTCGTTAAATAATATGCAGGAAATGGTTGCCAAAAATAACCATTTATCACAATTAGTGCGTGTTACTACAAATAAAATTATTCGTGGCGCACAAATTGTTGAATCATGGAGAGACGAAGAGTTAGCTGTATTTTATGCATTGGCGGTGCTGGATAGAAAGCAGGCGCGAAATAACATAATGGATGAAATTAATCGTTTAGATGAAGAAACCATTACTAAACTGGAAAAGGTTAAATTATCTACCAATACTCTAAGAAAAATTGCCGCTTTAGATAAGGCTATTTCGCTGCAGGAAGATCGCTTATCTTTACATAAAATGCTAAAAATAATTAATCTGCATGGTCGTGGTTATTCAAGTGAGTGGCAGTTAGCTGATTTGCAAAACCAGCTTGAAAGTGAATTTAATTTATTAAAAATTAGCGCCGCCGTAGATGCAAGATCTACAACACCTGAGTTGGATAAAATACTCAAATCATCAATGGCAAATTCGGGTTTTCCGGCTGTTGATAATGGTGATTACACATTATTAATTAATCTTACGGTTAATGACCTTGGTTATCAGCAAGGATGGTACTGGAGGCGCGCTAAGTTAAACATAGAACTCGTAAAGAGTAGTGGGCAGATAATTGAACAGAAGGAATGGCTCCTGAAAGTCTCGGCGTTACAGCAAGCGGATGCAGAAAGTCGATTAATGACAAGGGTCTCGAATAAACTAAATGCCGATCTCAGGTCGTTAATTATAGGCGCTGCATCTATTGTTTACTGAGTTATTGTTCTAAGAGAATATTGTGTTTTTAATATTCTCTTAGATTAAAACTTTGTTGTCGGCTCGGGTTGATGCGGCGTACTGTGAAAAATTTGGTGGATCAAGCGAAGTGGATCCACCTTAAATTAGGGAGTTTGGTGGAACCGCGTTGCTTGTTCCACCCTACCACTCTCGGGGACAGACCGCTGCTGTTTAGCGCTCTGTCTTCTTATTTTTCCACCAGGAATTGAGTGGAGCAGTTCAGAACACTGGCAAGCAGTTTGCAAGCAAAGACAGGGGACGGAGCGCAAACAGCGCGATCCATCCCCGAGCAATTCCTAAATTTTGCGCAATAAAAAAGCAGCGATATACGCTGCTTTTTATTGGAGCTTATGATTCAGTTAACGTTTTGATATCGGTACATAGTCGCGTTCTTCAGCGCCAATATATATTTGTCTTGGTCGACCAATCCGCTGTAAAGGATCGGAAATCATTTCACTCCAATGTGCAACCCAACCCACGGTTCTGGCTATTGCAAACATCACGGTAAACATATTGGCTGGAATATTTAATGCGCGATAGATGAGGCCCGAATAGAAATCTACATTTGGATAGAGTTTACGTTCAATGAAGTATTCATCCTTAAGCGCGACTTCTTCAAGCTTAGTTGCAAGGTCTAGTAATGGGTTACTTTCTCCAGACAGTTGATCCAGTACCTTATGACACATTTCTCTAATTAAAATTGCCCGTGGATCGAAGTTACGATATACGCGGTGCCCAAAACCCATTAGGCGGAATGGATCATTTTTATCTTTTGCTTTGGCAATATATTTATCAATATTGGACACATCACCAATTTCTTCAAGCATTTTTAACACGGCTTCATTGGCGCCACCATGAGCAGGCCCCCAAAGCGATGAAATACCGGAAGCGATGCAGGCGAAAGGATTGGCACCAGAACTTCCAGCCAGACGTACCGTTGATGTGCTGGCATTTTGTTCATGGTCTGCATGTAGTATGAATAATAAATTCATTGCTTCAACAGCTAAAGGATTTGGCTCATATATTTCACAGGGTGTTGAAAACATCATATGTAAGAAGTTGCCGCAGTAATCCAGATCATTTCTCGGGTACATGATTGGCTCACCGACATTGTGCTTAAAACAGGCGGCTGCAATGGTGGGTATTTTTGCGATCATGCGGTGAGCTGAAATTTCACGGTGTCGTGCATTGTGTATATCCAGCGAGTCATGATAGAACGCTGACATGGAGCCGGTGACACCAATCATTATGGCCATAGGGTGTGCGTTGTAATGAAAGCCATCAAAGAAGGTACGCATGGTTTCACGGATCATTGTGTGATGCGTGATAATTTCTTCGAAATTATTTAATTCGTCTTTTTGCGGCAGGTCTCCATAAAGTAGTAAGTAGGCAACTTCAAGAAAATTGCTTTTAGCAGCCAGTTGCTCGATGGGGTAGCCCCGATAACGCAGTATGCCTTTTTCGCCATCAATAAAGGTAATAGCGCTTTTGCAGCTAGCCGTTGAGACAAAACCAGGGTCGTATGCGAGCATACCCTTTTGTTTGTAAAGGGCAGTGATATCAAGCGCCGTAGGGCCCTCAGTGCCTTTTACTAATTCAAGGTCAATGGTTTCGCCAGTTGAAGAATTGTTTAAGCTGTATTGATCCGCCATATTTGGAATCCCGCACATCTATGTATTTTGTTATGATTTTTAGAAGCGAATAGCACTTCGTAGATCTAAATATTATAGAACAGATAGTTATATTTTGATATGTAGCTTGATTGAATGTCGTTGGGTTAACGACAGCCGCTGCGTAAACGATTACTACCACCACAGATCGTATCCATGGGGTGGCTGTACTCGGGTTCGTCTGCTGTTGTTGCAGGGACGATGGGGCTGGCTGGCTTATTGCCAGATTTATTTTTTATGGGCACGCTCGTAGATTTTGCCGTATGAGTTATTTTTGGCTTATTTTTTACCTTTAGTGGTGTTTTTTTAAGCAGTTTGACCTTCTGTTTACTTTTGGTTTTTGTTGTCTCTAAAGGCTTTTTTATGTTTTTTAGATTTTCAGATGGACTACTTTTTTTAGCGGCTACTTTGCGAGTAACTGGGGGAGTAATGGGTGCAGGGGTTTGAATATTTTTAGTTGTTTCAGTAAGGCTATAGCTTTGCTGTAATGCAGCAAGTTCGCGTTCTATACGGATAATAAGGGGTTGCGTATCGGGGATGTTTTTTCTTTCCGCTTTACGTAAAAATTTTAAAGATACTGTAAGGCTTTTATTGACACCTGTACCTTCTGCATACATTTGCCCAAGCAAAAAAAGCGCGTCTTTATCGCCTGATTGTGCGCTTCTTTTTAACTCGCTCAGCCAGTGATTATGTTGTTGTTTGATGCCCGTGCTTTTTATTTGTAAATAGACAATCCGATTACTGGCAGGTTGATAGCCTTGTATTGATGCCTTTTTGTACCAATGTAGGGCGGTAGATAAACTTTGTTCTATACCTGAGCCGGTTTCATGCATAAAACCTAGTTTGTACTGAGACTCTGCAACGCCTCTTTCGGCCATTTTTGTTTGAAATCTTAATACCGAAGCGGTTGTGTCGTATGCACTGGCAAATGTATGGCTGCAACTAAAAAAGCAAACAATAAATGCTGCGTGTAGGGTGTGTTTAATTGTCGTTTTTATCATTTAGTTATACAGGTGTTTTATTTCATATTGATGATTTGAACAGTGACTAAATGGGCTGCGTAGGTTACCAGATAGAGTTGATACAACTATACATTAAGCGCTAGTCGCTTTAATCACCCATTTAGATTACCAGTGTGATTATTAAGGTTTATTAAGCTTTTAGGAATAAGGTATTTTTTAGCTCAAATTGGGGTAAAATACGTGGTTCAAAATATATTTTGCAGCTGGCTTACACGTAGCTGCAGTTCTATTTTGAATGAGTGTGACTGTATTGTAGCGCCAGCGCAAACAGATTATATGTGACTGAATTAACCAATATCTGATGTGATTTCTGAAGTTCAGAAAACCACTTCAGCTTGAACTACAATGAGAGTATGACATGAGTGATCATAACTCTGAATGGGATCATGAAGACGGTTTGGCAGTAGAAGAAGCCAAACCAAAATTGAAACCACCCAGAAAATACAAGGTCATATTGTTGAATGATGACTATACGCCGATGGAGTTTGTGGTGCAGATCCTGGCCACCTTTTTTGGTTTGGATCAGGAAAAGGCAACACAAGTTATGTTGATGGTACATACCAAAGGCAAAGGCGTTTGTGGCGAGTTTAGCTACCAGATTGCTGAGACCAAGGTAGAACTGGTCAACGATTATTCCAGACAGCATCAACACCCGTTGTTGTGCACGATGGAAGAGGCCTGAGGCAGTACAGGTCATTAGATTTATATGAACTAAAGTGGCTGAGCCACACTTGGTGGTTCGCCACAAAACTTAATGAGGCGATGTTATGCTCAGTAAAGAGCTAGAGGCTTCACTAAACGTTGCGTTTAATGAAGCCCGCAATAAGCGACACGAATATATTACAGTAGAGCATTTACTGTTGGCATTGCTGGATAACTCCAGTGCTAACTCTGTGCTAAAAGCCTGTGGCGCCGATCTGTCACGCCTCAAAACAGATCTTTCCCAATACCTTGATGAGAACACCCCGCTTTTTCATGAAGATAATGTCGGCGAAGTACAGCCCACATTAGGCTTTCAGCGTGTTCTACAGCGTGCGGTTTTCCATGTTCAGTCGTCGGGTAAAAAAGAAGTTACTGGCGCAAATGTGCTGGTGGCTATCTACGGCGAGCAGGAATCTCAGGCTATATACCTGTTACATCAACAAGACGTAAATCGTCTGGATATTGTGAATTATGTTTCACACGGTATATCTAAAATTTCTGATGAAAACGATGAGCCTATGGAAGCGGATGTCAGCAGTGATGAATCCAGTGAGTCTGTATCTCCGCTGGAAAAATATGCAGCTAATCTGAATATGAAGGCCATGCAGAATAAAATTGACCCATTAATCGGCCGCGAAGATGAGGTTGAGCGTGCGGTGCAAATTCTATGTCGTCGTCGCAAAAACAACCCATTGCTGGTGGGTGAGGCGGGGGTAGGTAAAACGGCAATTGCTGAAGGCCTTGCGAAGAAGATTGTAGATGGAGAAGTGCCATCAATATTAGATGGCTCGACTATTTATTCTTTAGATTTAGGCGCTTTAGTTGCTGGCACAAAATACCGTGGTGATTTTGAAAAACGCCTGAAAGGTGTGCTTAAACAGCTAGCAGATGATCCAGGTGCGATCTTATTTATTGATGAAATTCATACCATCATTGGTGCGGGTTCGGCATCTGGCGGTGTGATGGATGCATCTAACCTGATTAAGCCTATGCTGGCTTCGGGTGAACTGAAGTGCATGGGTTCAACTACCTATCAGGAATTCCGTGGCATTTTTGAGAAAGATCGTGCATTAACGCGTCGTTTCCAGAAAATAGACATTGAAGAGCCTTCAGTCGCCGATACAATTGAAATATTGCGTGGTTTGAAGGCCAATTATGAAAGCCACCATAACGTTAAATACAGCTTGAATGCGCTTAAAGCCGCGGCTGAACTCTCTAGTCGTTATATGATGGATCGTTTCCTGCCGGATAAAGCCATTGATGTGATTGATGAAGCCGGCGCGCATCGTAATATGAATAATCCTGATGGTAAGGTTAAAAGTATCAATGTGAACGATATTGAAAATATCGTCGCAAAGATCGCGCGTATCCCGGCTAAAACGGTTTCTTCGTCTGATACAACGGTGCTTAAAAGCTTGCAGCGCAACCTTAAGCTGGTTGTATTTGGACAGGATGAAGCGATTGATACCATGTCGAATGCCATCAAGATGTCACGCTCAGGGCTGGGTAATCCGGATAAACCCGTGGGTTCATTCCTGTTCGCGGGGCCTACCGGTGTTGGTAAAACCGAAGTCACTAAACAGTTGGCCAAGGTTATGGGCATCGAGTTGATTAGACTGGATATGTCTGAGTATATGGAGCGTCATACGGTATCAAGATTAATCGGTGCACCTCCAGGGTATGTCGGTTTTGATCAGGGCGGCCTGTTAACCGACTCTATCAATAAACATCCACATGCGGTTTTGCTGTTGGATGAGGTCGAAAAGGCGCATCCAGATGTATTCAATCTGTTATTACAGGTAATGGATCACGGTACCTTGACGGATACCAATGGCCGTAAGACGGACTTCCGTAATGTTATTTTGATAATGACAACGAATGCCGGTGCGCAAATTATGAGTCGTCGATCTATGGGCTTTACTGAGCAAAGCCATGAAACCGATGGCATGGAAGAAATTAAGCGTCTGTTTGCGCCTGAGTTCCGTAATCGCCTGGATGGCATTATTCAGTTTAAGGCACTGGATGAACGTACCATTTCTAATGTTGTAGACAAGTTTATTATTGAGCTTGAACATCAACTTGAAGAAAAACGCGTCACCCTGCAAGTGGATGAAGCGGCGCGTAAGTGGCTGGCGGTAAAAGGTTATGACCCTAAAATGGGTGCTCGGCCCATGGCGCGTGTTATTCAGGAGCATATGAAACGTGTCTTAGCCGATGAACTGTTGTTTGGGCGTTTGGCAAAAGGCGGGCAGGTAACCGTTAGCCTGAATAAAGACGAGGATGATTTGCAGATCGAGGTACTGGAAAAAGAGGCTGTAGCGGGATAATAGCCTCAATACCTGTCTGTAAAAAATAAAAAGGCTGTGTATTACTACACAGCCTTTTTTATATGCATATTCTTAAAGTATTCTGTTTTTTACTTTTCGCGGTAAACGATGCGGCCTTTACCAAGGTCGTAAGGTGTCATTTCCACCGTTACTTTATCGCCAGTCATGATGCGGATATAGTGTTTGCGCATGCGACCTGAGATATGTGCAGTCACCACGTGGCCGTTTTCCAGCTCAACGCGGAACATAGTATTGGGTAAGGTTTCCATAACCGTACCGTCCATTTGTAGTGCTTCTTCTTTAGCCATTAAGCTTCTCAACATTAAATATTGCGGCCAATTATCAATATATTGAGCAATTACGCAAGGGGTAATGATGAATTAGTTGCTTTTAAAGTACTCAGCGGCCTTATCTGAAAGTTGCGGCAGGAACAATAGCGGGTCTACGGTGGTTTGATTGAGCATTACCGCAAGGTGCAGGTGGGGGCCTGTTACACGGCCCGTTTCACCTACGCTGCCGATGATTTGTCCTCGGCGTATATCATCCCCCGTGTTTGCCTTAATTTCATTCATATGGGCATATAGGCTAATAAGGCCTTTACCGTGATCAATATAGATCATGTTTCCACTAAAGAAAAAATTACCCGATTCAATGACTTTGCCCGCAGCAACTGCCTTAATGGGGGTACCTTGCGGTGCGGCTATGTCTAGTCCTGAATGAGGCCTTCTGGCCTGTTCATTAAAAAAACGCCTTAATCCAAAAATACTCGAAATTCTGCCATCGACCGGTGTAATGAAATCGCTTTGTACGGGCGTATCTCGCCAGTGTTTTTTGGCTATGCCCTTACGTTTTTTTTCACTTAAAATACGTGTCATGTCCTTTTCGTAAGGGTTCACCTTGCGCTTATTTTTGATGGTTAGGTGTTGGGCCTTGTATGTTTTTGGCTTTACTGCAAAGCTAATTTTTTCATTTTCACCCTGCCTGTTTTTAATATTTATGAAATGCTTGCCGGGTTTTGTGTTGAGAGATAAGCCAACTAACAGCTGTTGTTGTTTGTCACCCTGTATGAAGGCCAATTTTTTGCCATTATAACGAGCACTTTCTGCAATTTGATTTTCATTCAGCGTGAGTAATGCAATCCCTCCGGGTACGGGATTATGCTGTGGTGTCGCACCTAATGAGAATGATGTAATTAATGCGGCAAAGACGTAAAGTAGTGAGAGAATATTTTTCAAATGAGTAGACATAGAGACAACTAATAATTGTTCGGTGAAAAGTTCGACCAATCATATGCCAGATTGCCTGTAGAATCGAGCAACAGTGAATGACTTTGGCGGAATTTTAGTGTAAGTGAATAAGATGCAACTATCTAAACGTATTAAACAGATAAGCCCGTTTCATGTAATGGATATTTTGGCACGTGCCAAACAATTAGAAGCGCAAGGGCATGATGTTATTCACCTGGAAGTGGGTGAGGCAGATTTTCCTACACCTCAGGTGGTTAAAGATGCGGCTAAAAAGGCCATAGATGAAAACAGGACATATTACACAGCGGCGACGGGCTTACCGCAACTAAGGGAAAAAATTGCCAGCTATTATGCACAGCGTTTATGTGTAGCGGTTAATGCAAAAAATATAGTCGTAACAACCGGTGCCTCAGGTGCCTTACAACTTGTCCTGTCTGCGGTTATTGATGCCGGGCAAAAAGTATTAATGGCAGATCCGGGCTACCCCTGTAATCGTAACTTCGTGCGTATGTTGGAAGGCTGTGCTCAAACAGTGCCTGTATCAGCGGATACACAATATCAGTTAACCCATGTACTTATACGCAAACATTGGGATGAACACACAGTTGCCGTTATGCTGGCTTCGCCATCTAACCCGACAGGTACCTTAATTGAGCGTGAAGAAATGCAGCGCATTATTGCGCTTGTAGATGAGTTAAATGGCGTACTTATTGTCGATGAAATCTATCAAGGTCTGGTGTATGACCAGCAAGACTTTACTGCGGCGGAATATAGCTCGAAGATTTTTATTATTAATAGCTTTTCAAAATATTTTTCAATGACGGGTTGGCGACTTGGCTGGTTAATCGCACCAGATGAATACTTACAGGTGATTGACCGCCTGGCGCAGAATTTGTTTTTGGCCGCGCCAACCGTTTCTCAGTATGCCGCATTAGCTGCGCTAGATTCAGAGGCCTTGCAGGTGTATGAGTTACAAAAAAATGAGTTAAAGGCGCGGCGTGATTTTTTAATCGGCGGTCTGACGAAGCTAGGATTTGTGATTAATGTTAAACCCGCTGGTGCGTTTTACATTTATGCAGATGTATCTAAGTTCACCCAGGACAGTTTTGCCTTTTGCAGTGATCTATTAGAACGTGCCCACGTGGCAATTACACCGGGCATTGATTTTGGTGAATATCAGGCCGCGCAATACGTACGCTTTGCTTACACTCAACCCATTGAAAAACTGCAGCAGGCTTTAGATCGCCTGGGTAAATTTCTTTTGGCTTAGTGCTTAACTAGTGCTTAAAAATAGTAGATAAAACTGATATTCTTATAAAGTTACACACGAATAAATAAAGAGAGCAATGTGAGGTCATTTTTTAAAGAGCTTAAGGAAGATATAAATAGCGTATTTGATCGCGATCCAGCGGCGCGTAATTTTTTTGAGGTAGTGACGACTTATCCGGGTGTTCATGCGCTGATCTTTCATCGATTTGCACATGCTTTATACAAACGAGATTTCAAATGGCTGGCGCGCGTACTGGCAAACATTGTGCGCTGGTATACGGGAATTGAGATACACCCTGGTGCGGTCATCGGCCGGCGTTTTTTTATTGATCACGGCACGGGGATCGTTATCGGTGAAACCGCGGAAATTGGTGATGATGTCACCATGTACCATGGTGTTACCTTAGGTGGAACGAGCTGGCAAAAAGGCAAGCGCCATCCAACATTAGGTAATAATGTCGTCGTTGGGGCAGGTGCTAAAGTGTTAGGACCTATAACGATTGCAGCGGGTGCTCGTGTTGGCTCCAATGCCGTGGTAACCAAGGATGTGCCAGAAGGTGCCACGGTAATTGGTGTGCCGGGTCGCGTGATTGAGCGTGAAAAATCAGAAAAGGCCGATCAACGCGCGCAAACGGCTAAAAAAATCGGCTTCGATGCCTACGGCGTTGCACAGGATGCACCTGATCCCGTGGCGACGGCGATTAATTGCATGCTTGATCACATTCATGTGATGGATGAAAAGATGGAGCGTATGTGCAAATCTCTCAAAGCCCTGGATGCTGAGCTTGATGATGTTCAAATTCCCAAGCTGGGCGATGTAGGGATTCATACCGAATCTAATGCAGCTGAAGAGAGTAAAAATAGCCCCGATGCCAATCAGCAAGCTACGGACGATCTCTCTGAAAAGTCTTAATATTTAACTACTTAGCTTGTCTTATAATACTTGACTAAATTACTCGGAATTGAGTATACTTGCGTCTGAATTTATGAGAATAAGCTATGAAACTGACAACTAAAGGCCGCTATGCGGTAACCGCTGTATTAGACCTGGCCTTCCACGAAGGTAATGGCCCCGTGTCTCTGGCGGAAATTTCGGAGCGTCAGGGTATTTCATTATCTTACCTGGAACAGCTTTTCTCTCGACTTAGAAAAAATAACGTCGTAGCCAGTACGCGTGGTCCAGGCGGTGGTTATTCACTGGCTCGTCCAGAAAACGAAATTTCAATGGCAGAAATTATCCATGCGGTCGATGAAAGCTATGACGTTACCAGTTGTGGCGGCGAAGGCACGTGTAGCGGTGATGAATACCAGTGTTTAACTCACGATTTGTGGAATGAGTTAAGCGAAGAAATTCACGGTTTCTTGAATGGCATTATGTTGTCAGAAATGAAATCCCGGCATGCAGTGCTCGAAGTGATTAAGCGTCAAGATGGTCGACAGGAAAAGGCAATTAATCGCGTTGTATTAGAAGATTAGTTTAGAAATATGCCGATCTATCTTGATCACAATGCGACAACACCCATAAATTCGACAGTGTTAGAGGCCATGATGCCATATATGTCTGGTGTTTATGGCAATCCATCAAGTGTGCATCGTTTTGGTCGGTTAACACGTGATGCATTGGAGCAGGCAAGGGTTCAGGTAGCGAACTTTGTGGACGCAGACCCCAATCAGCTTGTGTTTACATCCGGTGGTACCGAGGCGAATAATCTGGCTGTAAAAGGGGCTTTATTGAATCAGCCGTTAGCTCGTTTAGCGGTTAGCCCTATTGAACATGCTTGTCTGCTAGAGCCTGCGAAGGCGATGAAGCAACTTGGTTGGGAGCTGGATTTATTAGATGTTGATGGGCAGGGTCGAGTATCGATTGAGCATTTAAAATCAACAATCACCAGGCAGACTAAGTTTGTCTCGGTAATGGCTGCAAATAATGAGACCGGCGTCTTAGAAGATTTGAAGGGCCTGGTTGAAGCAGCAAAAACGGCCAATTCTGATGTGTTTTTTCACACGGATGCCTGCCAGATGGCGGGTAAGTTACCCATCAGTTTTAGGCAATTAAATTTAGATTTGATGACGCTGTCATCGCATAAATTGTACGGCCCTCAGGGAGCAGGGGCTTTAATAGTAAGTCGGAGTATCGATTTGCAACCGCAGATTTTGGGCGGTGGACAGGAAAAAGGCTTGCGCAGTGGTACAGAAAATTTAGCCGCTATTGTTGGTTTTGGCAGGGCTGCGGAGCTAGCAGCTGAAACGCAACAGGCTCGAAAAGATCATGCGCTGGCATTACAGCAGCAACTGCTTGAGTGTTTAGTAGAGCGTTCTGGGGTAACGGTGTTTTCCGCTCAGGCCGAGCGATTACCGAACACCGTGCAGTTTTCTGTACAAGGAATTGATGGTGAAGCCTTGCTGATGCAGTTAGATAAAAAAGGTTTCGCGGTCTCCAGTGGTTCGGCTTGTGATAGTGGGCGTACAGACCCCAGTCACGTGCTGATGGCAATGGGGGTAGATAAAAATATAGCCAAAGGCGCGATACGAGTGAGCTTTGGTGAGCAAAATACGAGTGAACAAGTGTCTGGATTTATTCAGGCACTTGATCAAATTAGACAGCAATTTATTTAAAGGTTTATGCAGTGAGTGACTTAAAACTACCCATCTATTTTGACTATTCAGCCACCACGCCCGTTGATGAGCGCGTTGCGGAGGTAATGATGCATTACCTGACGGTGGATAGCCATTTTGGTAACCCGGCATCACGCAGCCATGCCTTTGGCTGGAGTGCCGACGAAGCGATCGATACCGCTCGCGGTCAGGTTGCGGCACTGGTGAACTGTGATCCCCGTGAAATTGTCTGGACCTCCGGTGCAACCGAATCAGACAACCTGGCCATAAAAGGCGCGGCTCATTTTTACCAGAAGAACGGCAAGCACATTATTACCTGCAAAACCGAACACAAGGCCGTACTGGATACCTGTCGTCAGCTCGAACGCGAAGGCTATGAAGTCACGTATCTCGACCCGGAAACCAATGGTTTAATTGATCTGAACAAGTTAAAAGCGGCGTTCCGTGATGACACTATTTTAGTCAGCATCATGCACGTGAACAATGAAATTGGCGTGATTCAGGACATCGAAGCGATCGGTGAACTGTGCCGTAAAAACAAAATTATCTTCCATGTGGACGCCGCACAAAGTGCCGGCAAGGTCGACATTGATCTGGACAAGCTAAAAGTCGATTTAATGAGCTTCTCCGCGCATAAAGTCTACGGCCCTAAAGGCATCGGCGCACTTTACGTCCGCCGTAAGCCACGTATCCGCATCGAGGCACAAATGCACGGCGGTGGCCACGAACGTGGCATGCGTTCGGGCACATTAGCCACGCATCAAATTGCCGGCATGGGCGAGGCCTTTCGCATCGCCAAAGCAGAAATGCATGCCGAAAATGCACGCTTCCTGGCCTTACGTAACCGTTTATACAACGGCCTAAAAGACATGGAAGAGGTGTATGTGAATGGCGATATGGATCACCGCATTGCCGGTAATCTAAATATCAGCTTCAACTACGTAGAAGGTGAAAGCCTGATCATGGCCCTAAAAGACATCGCCGTGTCTTCAGGCTCCGCCTGTACCTCGGCGAGTTTAGAGCCCAGCTACGTATTACGCGCGATTGGCCGCAGCGACGAACTGGCACACAGCTCATTACGCTTCACCATTGGTCGTTACACCACGGAAGCAGAAATTGATTACACCATCGGCCTGGTGAAAAAGGCGGTGGATAAACTACGCGACCTGTCACCCCTATGGGATATGTTCAAAGACGGCATTGATCTTAACAGCGTTGAATGGGCCGCCCATTAGACGGGTCTTTTGCCGCGATAGCCGCGTTGCTACCCGCTAATTTACGTGAGTCACCTATTAGCATAGGCTCACACCTAAATTAACGGCCGCGCCTTGCTCTCACGGCAAAATCTGCCGTCTAAGGTAACGAATTAAAATAGCTAACGCTGGTCTAAACGCTAGCGTTAAAATAGAACAACAGTTTGGAGAAACACCATGGCATACAGCGACAAAGTACTCGATCACTACGAAAACCCTCGTAATGTAGGTGTGTTAGATAAAAATGCAAAAAACGTGGGCACGGGCATGGTGGGTGCACCGGCGTGTGGCGATGTAATGCGCTTACAAATACAGGTAAGTGATGACGGCGTGATTGAAAATGCGGTGTTCAAAACCTATGGTTGTGGCTCTGCCATTGCATCAAGCTCCCTGGTTACCGAGTGGATGAAAGGCAAAACCATAGAAGAAGCCAAGGCAATAAAGAACATGGATATTGTAGAAGAGCTGGCACTTCCACCGGTAAAAATACACTGTTCCGTACTGGCAGAAGATGCCATTAGTGCAGCGGTTGAAGACTACATGTCTAAGAAAAATGCATCATAAAAATTCGCACACAAGATTATAAGATAGAGAGTAAAAATGGCTATTTCTATTACACAACAAGGTGCTAAACGTATTAATGATTTCCTGGCTAATCGTGGCTCGGGAATTGGTGTGCGTCTGGGTGTGAAAACAACGGGTTGTTCTGGCATGGCATACGTTATTGAATTCGTCGACGAGGTTAGTGCCGATGAAGACGTTACGTTTGACAGCAATGGCGTGACTATTGTTGTTGATAAAAAAAGCCTTGTTTACATTGATGGTACAGAAATGGACTATGTAAAAGAAGGTCTTAATGAGGGTTTTGAATTTAAAAATCCAAATGAAAAAGATGCCTGTGGTTGTGGCGAAAGTTTCACGGTTTAAATTTATCTGTAGTCAATTTAGTTGTTCAATATGTCTGATTTAATCTTCTCGCAAAATTACTTTGAAATATTTTCATTGGATGTTTCAACTAATCCTGATCTCGCTTTATTAAATGAGAATAACAGGGCATTGCAGCGTTTAGCTCACCCGGATAAATTCGCAAATAGTAGCGAAGCGGAAAAAAGACTGGCGATGCAAAAAACATCGTTAATTAATCAGGCGTTTAATACTTTAAAAGATCCAGCATTAAGACTGCAATACATGTTAAGCCTTAAAGGTATTGATATGAATGCAGAAACTGATACCACAATGAATGGTGCTTTTTTAATGGATCAAATGGAGCTTCGTGAAAAAATTTCCGAAGTGCGATCGCAGTCTGATCCGCTGGACGAGCTGGAAAAAATTTCCAAAGACTTAAAGAGTTCGTCTGCGAATTTAATTATTGAGTTTGATAAACATTATCAAGCTGATGACTTAGATACAGGCCGGGAAGTTATTCGCAAGCTTCAGTTTATTAATAAGGCTCAGAGAGAAGTGTCTGAGCTAACCGAACAATTAGAAGACGAATTACTATAATGGCTTTATTGCAAATATCAGAACCTGGTCAGTCAACAAAACCACATGAACATAAGTTCGCTATTGGTATTGATTTAGGTACAACTAATTCACTCGTCGCAACAGTGCGCAGTGGTCTTGCTGATACGCTGGCAGATGTTAATGGGCAACATCTTTTACCATCAGTTGTACAGTATGCCGCTGATGGCGTATTGGTTGGACAGGAAGCAAAAGATCATCAGGTAGCGGATTCACAAAATACTATTTCCTCTATTAAACGCTTAATGGGGCGCGGCATAAGTGATTTGAAAATTTTGGGTGATAACTTGCCCTATGCGTTTTCTACATCAGATTCCTCTGTGCCAAGAATCAAAACGGCGGCTGGCGATAAAACGGCTATTGAAATATCTGCAGATATTTTGAAAGTACTTAAACAGCGCGGCGAACAAACATTAGGTGATAAGCTGGAAGGTGCAGTAATAACCGTACCTGCTTATTTTGATGATGCGCAACGTCAGGCAACAAAAGATGCAGCAAAGTTAGCCGGCCTCAAGGTATTGCGCTTATTAAATGAACCAACCGCTGCGGCTGTTGCATACGGACTTGATAGTGGTGCAGAAGGTATTGTTGCTGTTTATGATTTAGGTGGTGGCACCTTTGATGTTTCTATCATGCAACTTAGACAAGGTGTGTTTGAGGTTTTATCTACAGGTGGTGATAGCGCATTGGGCGGTGATGATTTTGATCACGCAATTGCAGAATGGGTGATTGCTCAGGCAGGTTTAAATGCCAATGATTTAAGTGCGGGCACCCTGCGTTTGATTTTACAGGAAGCCTGTGCGGCCAAAGAAAATTTAAGTCAACATAATCAATCCGAAATAACTATTAAGTTTGAAGAGTCTCAAACATGGTTTGGTACTTTAACACGGGATATTTTTCAGCAATTAATCGACCCAATGATTAAGAAAACGCTGATGTCCTGTCGACGTGCATTACGTGATGCGGAAATTGAAAAACATCAGGTGATGGATGTTGTTATGGTCGGTGGTTCTACCCGAACACTACGCGTGCGTGAATTAGTGGGCGAGTTTTTTGATACACAACCACGTGTTGATATCGACCCTGATCGTGTGGTTGCCATAGGCGCTGCTATTCAGGCGAATGCATTGGCAGGTAATGACCCTGAGGGGAATTTATTGCTGATGGATGTATTGCCATTGTCTCTTGGTATAGAAACCATGGGTGGTTTGGCTGAAAAAATTATTCAACGTAATACGCCCATTCCTGTCTCAAAAGCACAGGACTTTACAACCTATAAAGATGGTCAGACGGCCATGGCTGTTCATATAGTGCAGGGTGAACGTGAATTAATTGATGACTGTCGTTCACTGGCGCGATTTGAGCTGAGAGGCTTTCCACCGCACGTTGCCGGCTCTGCAAGAATTCGTGTGACGTTTCAGGTTGATGCAGATGGTCTTTTAAGTGTAACCGCCAGAGAAGAAAACTCAGGTGTAGAAGCCAGTGTTGAAGTAAAACCATCATATGGTTTACAGGATTCAGAAATAGAATCGATGCTTAAGGCCTCAATGGAATACGCCGCTGAAGATAAGGACGCGCGTAGTTTGCGTGAGCAACAGGTTGAAGCTGATCGTGTAATACAGGCGATAGATGCTGCGATGGCGGATGATGGCAGTGTGATGTTAAGCGATAATGAAAAAGCGCTTATTATTGAGGCGCGTGGAAAATTACAGGCAGCACGTCATCAGGCAACTGATTCGCAAGAGCTTAAATCGGTTATGGCGAATCTGGAAAAAGTCAGTGCTGCTTATGTGGCAAAACGCATGAATGCAAGTGTACAAAAGACAATGGCTGGTCATAAGGTCGAAGAATTTAATAACGATTAGTTATGCAAATCATTATCCGAATAATTAAACGTTAATTTAACTTAAACAAAGAAGAGAGCGAGCAATGCCGCAAATTATATTTTTACCCCATGAGGGGTTATGTCCTGAAGGCGCTGTAATAGAAGCCAAGCCAGGCGAAACCATTTGTGATGCAGCCCTGCGTAACGATATAGAAATTGAACATGCCTGTGAAAAATCATGTGCCTGTACGACTTGTCATGTGTATGTGCGTGAGGGTGGCGAATCTCTAAATGAGAACAGCGATGATGAAGACGACATGCTGGATAAAGCATGGGGTCTGGATCCGGATTCGCGCTTAAGCTGTCAAACCGTTGTGGATGATACAGACCTGGTTGTTGAGCTACCTAAATATACCATTAACATGGTGTCTGAAAACCACTAAACCTATTGAGGTAATAGCATGAGTCTTAAATGGACAGATACGCTGGAAATAGCCATTGCGTTAGATGATAAGCATTCTGATGTGGATCCTCAATTCGTCAGATTTACGGATCTTCACCAATGGGTTTGTGATTTAGAAGAATTTGATGATGTCCCTGATGCTTCAAGTGAGAAGATTCTTGAGGCCATTCAGATGACCTGGATTGATGAAAAAGACTAGCTATAGCAATTAGCTAGCGTCACCTGGAGTACTTAATCTCTGAATCGGGCTGTCAAAACAGCCCGATTTTCATTTAAATACCTGAAAAGCTAACTGTTTCTCGTAAAAACCATACTAAAAAATGCCTTACTTTGACTGAATGGTTTATAATCAGTCTCTTATTTTTAATCATATTTTTGGATCTTTTTTAATGTCTCTAGAACGTACAATCTCTATTATCAAGCCTGATGCAGTTGCTAAAAACGTTATCGGTGAAATTTACAGCATATTTGAGCAGGCCGGTCTGCGTATTGTTGCAGCAAAAATGATGCATCTAAGCCGTGAAAAGGCTGAAGGCTTTTACGCGGTTCACAAAGAGCGTCCATTTTTTAATGACCTGGTTGATTTCATGATCTCTGGTCCAGTCATGGTTCAGGTACTTGAAGGCGAAAATGCAATCACTAAAAACCGTGATGTAATGGGTGCAACTAACCCTAAAGATGCAGCTGCTGATACTATACGAGGCAAATTTGCAAAATCAATCGACGAAAATGCAGTGCATGGCTCTGATGCACCAGAAACAGCTAAAGTAGAAATTGAATACTTTTTTAGCGCTGAGGAACTTTGTGACCGCACCCGTTAATTTTCCGCATATTGAGAAAACAAACCTGCTGGGTTTAAACCGGCAGGACATGGAGGCCTTCTTCGCCAAACTTGGCGAGAAGGCCTTTCGTGCTTCTCAGCTCACCAAATGGATACATCAATTGAAAGTCACTGATTTCGATCAGATGACGAATATCAGTAAGTCACTGCGTGAACAGCTTAAAGAAAAAGCCTGCATTACCTCTCTTAAGGTGGATACTGATCAGTTGTCTACGGATGGCACGCGCAAGTGGTTGCTTGAACTGCCCGACGGTAATCGCATTGAATCTGTGTTTATCCCGGAAGATGATCGTGGGACTCTGTGTATTTCATCTCAGGTAGGCTGTGCACTGGATTGCAGCTTTTGCTCAACAGGTCGGCAGGGCTTTAGTCGAAACCTCACAGTTGCGGAAATTATTGCTCAGGTATGGATAGCCAATAACCTACTGGAAGAAGAAAAAAAACCCGGGCGCAAAATTACTAATGTCGTTTTTATGGGCATGGGTGAGCCGTTATTAAATTTTGATAATGCCATGAAAGCCATAGATGTGATGATGGATGATTTTGCTTATGGTTTAAGTAAACGACGCATAACTGTTAGTACGGCAGGTGTTGTGCCTGCGATGCAAAAATTGGCAGAACGCCATGATGTTCAGTTGGCAATCTCATTACATGCAACGCGTGATGTACTGCGCGATGATATTGTGCCGATCAATAAAAAGTATAATCTTGAAAAATTGATTGAGGCATGCCATAAATTTATGCAGCAACGTTCGCCACGTTCACGTTTAACCATTGAGTATGTAATGCTCGCAGGCGTTAATGATTCGAAACAGGACGCAGAAGAACTTATAAAATTATTAGATGGCTTATCTGTACTAATTAACTTAATACCTTTTAACCCATTTCCAGGTTCTGGGTATAAAACTTCATCAAATAACGCGGTGCACCGTTTTCAAGATGTATTAATGGCATCAGGATTAATTACTGTTATACGTAAAACACGTGGTGAAGATATTGATGCGGCATGTGGGCAATTAGCAGGTAAGATTGAAGATAAAAGCCGTAGAGATAGAAAATTCATCAAACCCAGACTTGGAATGAATTCATGATAAAAATTAAACATGGCTTAATAGTCTTTTTAATGAGTACGTTGGTGGCCTGTGGTGGTGGTGTTAAGCAGAAAGAAGAGGCGAAGAAAGATAAGCATGCTGCGATAATTAATGTTCAGCTGGCATCGGGTTATATTCGCCGCGGTGATCTTGAAATAGCCGAGAACAAGTTGTTAAAGGCGATAGAGTATGATGATAAATATGTGCCTGCCTATACAACTATGGCTGTTTTAAAAACCATGATAGGAAAAATTGATGAAGCCGAAACCTATTACCTTGATGCACTGGATATAGATCCAAGGAATCCTGAATTACATAATAACTATGGTACGTTTTTATGCGACACGGGTAAGCTTGATGAGGCCTTTAAACAGTTTGATATCGCTTTAAATAATCAATTTTATAAAACGCCTGAGGCTGCGAGTGCTAATTTAGGCTATTGCATGTTAAAAAGTGAAAATCCTGATTTTAAATTGGCTGAGAAATACTTGCGAGCAAGCTTAAAAGTTAATCCCAATTTATCAAGCGCTTTACTTGCAATGGGTGAGTTAGGTGTGCGTTCAAATAAATACCTTATGGCACGTGCTTATATGCAGCGCTATCATGCGGGCACTAAACCAACTGCGTATAGTTTGTGGCTGCAAATTCAAGCTGAGCATGCACTAGGTGATAAAACAAATTTTATAAAATTATCACAGACACTATTAGAAAATTTTCCCGAATCACCTGAAGCAGCAAAAGTAATGGAGTTATCTTACAAATGACAGAACAAAATGACTCTTCAGTAGAGCCGGTAAGTGAAACTGTTGAAATAGTGCATACAGAATTTGGTTTGCCATTAAAAGAGGCACGTGAAAAAGCGGGGTTATCAATTTCTGATGCTGCTCAGTCATTGCTTATACCGCAAGATATTATAAGCGCAATTGAAAATTCGCAGATGGAAAAGCTTCCATCTGCAACCTATACGAGAGGTTATATACGTGGATATGCACGTATATTAAATATTTCAGCTGATGAAGTTATTGCTTTATACAACAGCATGATTCCAACCGCTGAGATGTCAGCCAGTGTATTTGTACCCTCAGAACATCAGGACGCTAATAATAAAACAGCTATTATTATCGCTGTCTCAGTTATATTGCTATTAGTAATGGCCTGGTGGTTTCAATCTGAAGAAACACCTAATTCAGAAGAAACATATACATACAATGAAATATCGGGTTTTAATGACCTGGTTGATTCTTCGAATAGAGAAGACATCGTTGCAACGAATTCAGATGAGATACTCATCGAGCCATCAACTGACTCAAACACTGATACGGCAGAGACTAATCAGCAAGTAGAAGAAGCTAACATTACCATTGATGATAAACAGACTGCAACTACGGATGAAATGATACTAACGGCTATTGGCGACTCCTGGTGTGAAGTTTTTGATGCATCTGGCAAGCGACTTTTTTATCAATTAATGAAAGAAGGTAATGAAGAGGTGCTGCATGGGCTGGCACCATTTAAAGTTTTTTTAGGCAATGCATCGCAAATACGCATTGAAGTAAACGGCAAGATAGTTGATTTTGAAAGCTTGATAGTAAGTAATAAAAATACGGCTAATTTTAGCGTTTCAGCAGAATCCGACGCATTCAGTACTAATAGATAAAAATATTATATGTCTAACAAAATTCAAAGTATTAGAGGAATGCATGACATTCTTCCCGATCAATCACCACTGTGGCAATTTTTTGAAACCACGGTAAAAGACCTTTTAAAAAGCTACGCTTATAATGAAATACGTATGCCAGTTGTTGAATCAACGGATCTTTTTTGTCGATCTATCGGTGAGGTTACCGATATTGTTGAAAAAGAAATGTACACTTTTGCAGACCGTAATGGAGATAGCTTAACGTTACGTCCAGAAGGAACGGCTAGTTGCGTAAGGTCATGTATTCAGCATGGCTTGCTGCATAACCAGCAACAACATCTGTGGTATGCGGGGCCAATGTTTCGCCATGAGCGTCCACAAAAAGGCCGTTACCGACAGTTTCATCAAATTGGTGTTGAGACTTTTGGTATTGATACCCCCGACATTGATGCAGAATTAATTTTTATTTCAGCACGTTTGTGGAAAATGCTTGGCCTACAGAATATACGACTTGAGTTGAACACTTTAGGTACATCAGATTGCAGAAAAGCATATAGAAGTGTGCTGGTTGATTATCTAAGCCAACATAAAGAATTGCTTGATGAAGATTCTCTGCGTCGTTTAGAGAGTAATCCACTTCGCGTTCTGGATAGTAAGAACCCCGCAATGCAGGAGATGATTGAAGCTGCACCTAAATTAATGGATTATTTAGATCAGGAATCTAAAGATCACTTTGATGCATTAAAGGCAATGCTTGATGAAGCCGGTATTAAATATAATATTAATCCACGTTTAGTTCGCGGTTTGGATTATTACTGCAAAACGGTTTTTGAATGGGTAACTGATGATCTGGGCGCGCAGGGAACAGTTTGTGCTGGTGGTCGATATGATGGCCTGGTTGAACAACTAGGTGGCAAGCCTACGCCCGCTGCAGGTTTTGCTATGGGTATAGAACGCCTGTTGTCGCTACTCGAAGATGCTGGAACTAAAATAGACAATGCGCCTGATGTGTTTGTTATTATGCAGGGTGAACAGGCGCAACTAAAAGGTCTATCACTTGTCGAAATGGTGCGAAACCAGTTACCTCATTTAGCCATGCAAACCAATTGTGGCGGTGGCTCATTTAAAAGCCAAATGAAAAAGGCTGATAAATCAGACGCAATTATTGCAATAATACTTGGTGATGATGAAATAGCTAACGATACAGTTAGCATAAAATTTTTACGCGAAGACAAACAACAATTAATTGTAAAACAGACGCAATTAGCTGATGTATTAAAGACTATCTAATTAATATAAATAACAATCGATTTGCTTGAGAAAATTATGGATTTTGAAACAGAAGAACAACAATTAGAAGCCATTAAAAAATGGTGGAAAGAAAATTCAAATATGATTATTGGCGGTATTGCAGTGGGTGTATCTGCAATATTTGGCTGGCAGTATTATCAGGATAAAACAATTGTTCATACAAATAATGCAAGTGTGCTTTATGAGCAGGTTGTTGGCAATGTTGAAAATCTTGCAATAGTAAATGAACAAATGGCTCGCGTTAATACGTTGCAGGCAGAGTATGCCGATACGCCATATGCTGCATTGGGCGGATTGCTATTGGCTAAGCAACAGATGGCGAGTAGTGAATTTGTTAAGGCTCAGCAACAGCTAGAATGGGTAGCGGCCAATGCTCGGCAGGATGAAGTTAAATCATTAGCAAAAGTAAGACTGGCTCGCTTACTATCAAATACGCAGCAGGTAGATAGAGCGCTTGCTATATTGAATGAGCCTTTTTCCGCTAGTTTTAATGCAATAGTCTTTGAGCTGAAAGGTGATGTATTGATCCTTAAGGGCGAAATGGCTCAAGCAAAATCAGCCTATCAACAAGCAATGGCTGCATCTCAGACCCCCAGTCGTTGGTTGCAATATAAAATTGACGATATTGGTATGACTGATCAACCCGCAACAACAGATAATTCAGAACCATCAGCATGATTCGTTATTTAATTACACTTTTAGCTTGCCTGTTCCTTTTCTCATGTTCGGATTCAGATAATTCTGAGCCTCCGACGGAGCTTGTTGATTTTCAACAAAGTATAAAAATTACTCAATTATGGAGTGCAAATACTGGTAGTGGTGTAGAGCAGCAATACATAAAACTTTTTCCACTGATCGCAGGTGAACAAATTGTTGTTGCCGATCGTAATGGAGATGTAACTGCTTTTGATATCAAAACCGGTGATGAACTTTGGCAAGTTGAGTTGAAAATGATTTTGAGTGGCGGTGTTGGCGGTGATGAAAGTCACCTGCTTGTTACTAGCCGTAATGGTCATGTCATCATGCTCGATGCAAAAGGCGAATTATTATGGAAGATAGATGCCAGCTCAGAAGTATTAATGCCCGCTCAAATCTCAGGTGATTTTGTGATTATTCGCTCTGTTGATGGACGTATATCCGCATTAGATATTAATAACGGTACTCAAAAATGGACCTATAAGCGAGATGTACCTGCTTTAAGCCTGCGCGGAAATAGCAGTCCAATTATTACTAAAGGCTATGTTTTTTGTGGTATGGATAGTGGCCGTTTAGTGGCACTAGATTTGCTTAGCGGCAATTCGGTATTCGATATTCCTATCGCAACACCCAGTGGGCGCTCGGAACTTGAGCGCTTAATTGATATCGATGGAAATGCCGTTGTAAAAGACGATACATTATATATGGCAAGTTATCAGGGTAGAGTCGTTTCTTTAGATATTCGTCGCGGGCAGCTTAACTGGAGTCGAAAAACATCTACCTATAGTGGTGTTGAATATGCAGCTGCAAACATATATTTAGCAGATGATAAAGATCATTTGTGGGCATATGATTCTTCAAATGGAGTGACTATGTGGAAGCAGGAAAAGTTGGCTGCACGTAGCATTACTCGCCCAGTAGCGATGAAAGATACTATTTTAGTTGCAGATTATGCAGGTTACCTTCATTGGTTGTCACAGTTCGACGGGCATTTTTTAGGCAGAGTTGATACAGATGGTTCTGGTGTGATTGTGCCACCTGTTGTAAATAATGGTGTGGCTTATGTGCTTACCCGTGACGGCGAATTATCTGCTTATACTATTCAGTAAATTTTTTATTGTCTCAGGACGCTAGTTAAAACTATGCGCTTTAGTGCAAGGCTTTAGCTGCTACACATGTGTTAATGAAGCTAGAACTATTTCAAGAGAAGTAGGGTGGATCAAGCGAAGCGGATCCAGCAGAATTAAAAGCTGAAATAGGTGGATCCACTTCGCTTGATCTACCCTACAGATTGATTGTATTTGTATGTGCTTATTAATGGGTAGTGAATTGCATAAGAGAGGACTTTTAGTCCTGAGTCGCCAACCTATGGACTTTCAGTCCATAGTCGTTGAGTTGCTTTCTGGCTATTCATGTAATGTCTATGTGACTACGCATTGTTTAGAGTTGTCGTGTAATTTTAATTCACACAAATAAATTAATTAAGGCTTTATATGAGTGCAAAAAGATTCAGTGTTTTAGAAATCTTACTATGGATTATCTTATTGTTATTTGTACTCCTGGCATTAAGCCCATACATTATAGGTTATAGGGCAAAATCTGATTACGTAAATTTAATTCAGCAGATATCTCAATTAACACAGCAGAATTTGCAGGTCTCAAATTACGATCAAGGTTTTTTTTCATCGCAAGCAACGCTTACCTTAACGCTGCCACAGAATTCTGAAGCTATTCTTTTTAAAGAAGAAATTATTCACGGACCAGTTTATCTGGGCTTAATTGCTGAGGATAAGTCTCCACTAATTGCGGCTGTTATCAATGGTGAGCTAGATATGCAAGCCAGTCACATTAAAACACTTAAAATTACATCTGAGACGAGTCCTCTATTATATCAACACTTAATTGATTTTAATGGTGACGTTGAAACTCAGGTATATGTTCCACCTGTTAAAGCGCTTATTCATGAAGGTGCAGAATCACTCCATGTGGAATCTTCTGGCGCTATGTTTACACAACGTCTTACATCAGCTGATAATAATTTGAAAGGCGAAATGACCGTCCCCTTGATAAATATACATAAAACGGATTTCGATATGAATATTAAAAATACCGTTATTAGCTATTCAGGTAGTAAAGGTGAGAACCAGTTAATGATTGGTGATACGGTTATTTCAGTAGCTTCATTGGACATAGAATTTACGGAAGAACAGTTTGCTGTAAGACAGTTAGTTGTTCACTCTGCAACCTCAGAAGTTGGTAAGTTGATAAACTCTGGTTGGCAGATAAGCGCGCGCGAAGTATTGGCTTCAAACCAAAGGTTTGGACCTATAGCACTCAATGTTAGCCTTAATGGCCTTGATGCAGATAGCCTGTTACAGCTTGAGAAAATGAAAACATCATTAGATAAGCAACTTGCTGAAGGTGTGTCAGCAGAAGCCGTGAATGCCAGTATAACGAATCAAGTGATGGGAATAGTGCCCAGCCTGATAAAACAGGCTGAAATAAATATTAATCCATTAAGCATTAATAGTGAGCTTGGTCGATTAGAGGCAGATATGGAATTTAAACTGCAAGGCGTCGATACTCTGCACTCTACAGATTTATTGAGCCTACTCAATACGATTCAATTTGAACTAAATGCATCTATAGATGAGCCCTTAATTAAGAAATTATTCGCCTGGCAGCTAAATAATTTGCATGTAGACCCGGCATCATCGAAGACTGCTAACACCTATAGTTTGGGTTCATATGACTCTATGTCATTAAAGGTGGATCAAAATTTAAAGGCAATACTGGCTGAAAACTGGTTAGTTAAAGCTGAAAATAGCTACGTGTCTAAAATTAGCATGCATCAAGGTGAGTTACTGATTAATAACACCCCTGTTGATTTTCTGCGACAGATAATGTCTTTTGGAAATAGCGACAGTAAAGCCCCGGTGCATTAGTTTCAGGATCATACATAACTATCGCTAGTCGCACTCGAATGCGATAAAATGCTGCCACAAGGCAGTATCAATCTTCTGCCATTTTACTTATAAGCTTCTGCCCTGGAAATAATATGTTACCCGTAATCGCACTGGTTGGTCGTCCAAATGTTGGTAAATCAACACTCTTTAATGTGATGACCAGAAGCCGTGACGCTCTAGTTGCGGATTTTTCGGGTTTAACTCGTGATAGAAAATATGGACATGGTACATACGAAGAAAAAAATTACATCCTTATAGATACCGGTGGCTTGAGTGGTGAGTCTGAAGAGTTGGATGAGCAAATGGCAAAGCAGACATTGCTGGCTATTGAAGAATCGAACCTTGTACTATTTATGGTTGATGGGCGAGGAGGCTTAACCGCCGCTGATGAGGCTATTGCTCAACAAATCAGGCGCATGGGTAAAAACATGCAACTGGTTATTAATAAAACCGATGGTATTGATATTGAACAGGCGCAGGCAGATTTTGCATCACTGGGCTTTGCGGAATCTCATCCTATTGCAGCGGCACACAAGCGTGGTGTTACGCAGCTGGTTGAAAACTTACTTAGCGATTGGCCAGAGTGGGAGGATGAAGATCCGAATAATCGTGGCATAAAGGTCGCCATTGTTGGTAAGCCCAATGTGGGCAAGTCTACATTGGTTAATAGAATGCTTGGCGAAGAACGTGTTGTTGCTATGGATATGCCAGGCACAACACGCGACAGTATTTATATTCCTTTTGAACATGCTGGGCGTGAATATACGCTTATCGATACGGCGGGTGTACGTCGTCAGCGAAGTGTCAAAGTTAATATAGAAAAGTTTAGTGTCATTAAAACACTGCAAGCGATTGATCACTCAAATGTAACCATTGTTATGATCGATGCCAGAGAAGGTATAAGTGATCAGGATTTACACCTACTTGGTTATACCATCGATTCAGGGCGCGGCCTTATTATTGCAATAAATAAATGGGACGGACTCGATGAATATGAAAAGCAATGTATCAAAGAAGATCTACAGCGTAGATTGAGCTTTGTGCAGTTTGCAGAAATCTTCTTTATATCGGCATTACATGGCTCCGGTGTTGGTGTGCTCTATAAAGCCATTAATCTGGCCTATGATTCAGCAACCAAAAATTTACCTACATCAGAGCTTACGCGAATATTAAATAATGCGGTTCAAGGGCATCAGCCACCGACAGTTCGCGGGCGCAGAATTAAGCTGCGTTATGCGCATCAAGGTGGAATGAATCCACCAATCATTGTGGTACATGGTAACCAGACAGACCTGGTACCCACATCCTATGGGCGCTATTTAATGAACTACTTTATTGAGGCGCTAGGCTTAAAAGGCACACCAATGCGCTTGCAGTATAAAACGAGCGATAACCCCTATGCGGAGAAAACATCTGCACGGAAATTGCCAAAGCAGGCGGGTAAAAGACCATTTAAAAAGGTAATTAAGAAAAAAGATACCACCAAAAGAAGGGAGCACTCCAGACACAAGTAATTTTATATACTATAAAGTATATATAAAACAAATAGTTACAGTCTATACCTTCGGTGCTTATTTCATATGCGCCATTGTCATTTGATTTTTTTGAATATATTAATAAGGACTTATTTGACCAATCAAGTTTTATTAACTATATTCAGAGCTAATTTAATTAAATCTAATAATTTCATAAGTATACAACCACTTTTTAAACTATTTAGTATTTGTGTCTTATCAATAAAGCATTAAAGAGGCTGCGTAATGAACAAAGTTATTTTATATTCTGCTCTGCTAGGGACTTCAGTAATGAGCTATCAAGCGAGGGGTGTTGAGCTTGATGGGTATCTTACAGCGGGTTTATCTGTGCATAATCAAAGCCAGACTGATGGTAGCAAAGTCGTATATTTAGATGAAATTACCGATGACGTTACGTTTTTACAGGATTCGAAATTTGGACTGCAGGTAACCGCCGATGTAGCCGAAAATATGCAGGCCGTCGCACAAATTCTGGCCTCAGCTGAAGATGACAACTATTCTATGGATATAGAATGGGCGTACCTCGATTATACAGCCAGTGAATCGACCAATTTACGTGTGGGCCGAATTAAACAGCCGGTATTTCTTATCTCAGATTACCTCGAAGTAGGTTATGCCTACCCGTGGATAAGGCCACCAGCGGAAGCCTATAGCAATATGCCGGTGGATAGCATTATTGGTCTGCAGTTGCTGTATCAAACAAGAATTGGTGATATGAACTTTGGATTCCAGCCCTATTTTGGCTCTAATACGGAAGGTGTACCCGGTCAACCCACGGTGAACTTCTTTGCGGATAATTATGTGGGTATGGCATTACGCCTGGAAAATAGAGCCTTTACATTCCAGATGAGTTCATTCCAGACTGACGTTTCTACGGTTGATACAGCTGGTCTTGGAAATAGTGAAGGATCTGCGACATTGTCGGTTGCAAGTCTATCCTGGGATATCAACAATTTTGTTGGCTACACAGAATATACAACCCGTGACATTAAAGCAGATACAGGCACTTTAACGCCTGGAACTGGTTTTAATGCCCTTCCTTTTGATGAGCTGTTTTCTGATCAGGATGGTTACTACGTAACACTGGGCTATCGCATGGGTAAATATCTACCCCATGTAACCTATGCCGCAATTGATTCAGAGCCAAGCGCTGGATTTAATCCGAATTACTATGGTGTCGATAAGCCAGGCCCATCTCAGGGTGCACGACAGGAATCTATTACCTTAGGCCTACGCTATGAATTAAATGATAGTGCGGCATTAAAAATGGAATACCAAACCACGGAGCTTGAGAATAATGCCGGCAACCTGGGTTTATATCAGCCGTTTAGCTCAGGGCTTGTAGAAGATAAGATGTCACTTCTGAGCGTTGCGGTGGATATTATCTTTTAGGCAAAGTATTAATCATACATTGAATTAAAGCTCTTCATTTAAATGAAGGGCTTGTTTTTTGAAAGTAGGGGCGTGGACGGAATCAGATGCGAAAGATTATAAAAATAATATTCACAATTAGTCTACTTATGCCCGTTAGTCTGTATGCGGATATTTCAGCAGGTGTCTTCCGTTTTCAGGTAAAATTAGCCGAGCAAGGCAATCCAGAAGCACAATATAAAGTCGGCGAAATGTATGAATTAGGCAAGGGTGTGCAAAAAGACGCTGCACTTGCTTTAACCTGGTTTGAAAAAGCCGCTGCACAAGATCATAAAAAAGCGGTCTATAAACTGCTTTATTTAGACATAAAATCCAATGGTTTAAACGATTATTCAAAAACTCAGTTGGGTGTTTTACGACAGGAGTCGGCAAGTGGCAATTCTGATGCGCAGTATTTTTTAGGTAAAATGTATGCCAAAGGTGTGGGTGTACCTAAAAGTCTTGAAAATGCATTAACCTGGTTAAATAAAGCAACCTTTAATGGCGTATCAGAAGCGGAACACGAAGCTATTGCTGTAGAAGAAGAGCTGGCCAGAATTCGAGAAAGAGCCGCTAAGAAGAGAGCCATGGTATTAGAGGCCTCAAAAAACAGAAAAGCCGAAGAAGAAGCCGCCAGAAAGCAGAAGAAGCAGGAAGAAGAAAAGGCACGACTTGCAGAAGAGGCCAGGCGTAAATCGAAGAACAATATTCAGGCGAATAAAATAGCCAATGAAAAGAAAAAATTAGAGGCTGAACGAGCTGAACTGGCGAGAGAGAAGGCCCGGCTTGAAAAACAGCGTGCTGCCGTAGCCGCTAAGCAAAAACCAGAACCAGTAAAAGAAAAAGCCGCATCATCTCCTGAAAATGACTCCTTTGAGTCAGATCCATGTAAAGGAAAACAGGCAAGATTTCTATCAACTTGTCGTTAATTACTAAAAAAGGCATCTTTAGATGCCTTTTTTAGGCATAATACAAACACAATAAATTTCCCTAATTAGTATGTAAATACTAAGTGTTTGATAGACCTATGCCTGCCAAGAAAAGAAAACAAAAAACACCTGCCAAAAAATCAAAAGATCGCTATTCATTTAAAAAAATACTCTTTAATAAAATATCGTATTCACTAGCACTTAGCGTATTCTTAATAACTAGTTTATATGTTGTTTATTTAGATATTCAAATCACTGATAAAATCTCTGGAAAGATTTGGTCTTTCCCCTCATCTGTTTACGCGCGACCATTAGAGTTATATAAAAATAAAAACATAGATGTTAATGATATTGTTAATGAATTAAACAGCCTGGATTATGTAAAAGTAGACTCAAGACCAACTAAGCCGGGACAGTACAGGGTATATAATCATTCAAATATAGAGTTCATCTCTCGAAGGTTTGAATTTGGTGAAGCAGAACAGTTATCCAGGGGTGTGAGGTTATTAATAAACAACGGGTTTGTTGCTAGTATTGAGGAGCTCAATTCAAATAAAAAATTGCCTGTGTTTCGACTGGAGCCAATAAAAATTGCGGGTATATATCCAAAACAAAAGGAAGAACGAGAATTAATTAAATTAGAAGATGTGCCGGATGATTTGATACTGGCATTGTTAGCCGTAGAAGATAGACGTTTTTATGAGCACTGGGGTGTCGATCCAATTTCTATCGCTCGTGCGTTAGGGGCTAATTTAATGGCTGGTAAAACTGTTCAGGGTGGCAGTACACTCACGCAACAGTTAGTGAAAAATATTTTTTTATCTCCTGAGCAAACATTAATTCGAAAAATAAATGAAGCTATAATGGCTTTATTGCTTGAGTTTCATTACGACAAATCAGTAATACTCGAAACCTATATTAATGAAGTGTATTTGGGGCAAAGTGGCAGTAATCAAATACACGGTTTTCAACTGGCCAGCCACTTCTATTTCTCTCAACCGTTACAAAAAATCGGCCGTGACCAAATGGCCTTATTGGTTGGTCTGGTTAAAGGCCCGTCATGGTATGAACCCAGGCGCAATCCTGCTCGATCAAAATCACGCAGAAATCAGGTATTAGAGCTGATGCTGGAGCGTGGCGTATTATCTAAATTTCAATACAATAAATATTCCGCTATGCCTTTAGGTGTTAGCAAAAAACCTAAACTATCCAGTAATCGCTATCCTGCACTAATGGGGCTTGTTAAGAGTCAGTTAGAGGAAGATTATAATGATGATGATTTAAAAACCGCAGGGCTTAAAATATTTACAAGTATCGATCCGATTATTCAAGATAAAGCCGAGGCAAGTGTTGTATCAATTGTTCCAGGGCTTGAGGCGAATAGAAGCCAGACATCGGAATTGCAGGCGGCAGTGATAATAGCCTCCAGTGAACAGGGTGAAATACAGGCGCTGGTTTCTGACAGGAACCCTAAATTTTCAGGTTTTAATCGATCGCTTGATGCGGTAAGACAAATTGGTTCATTAATTAAGCCAGCAATTTATTTAACAGCACTACAACGGCCGGATAAATATACATTGGCCACTATGTTAAAAGACGAGCCATTGCATATAAAAACTTCAAAAGACAATGTTTGGTCACCTATGAATTATGACAAACAATATCTGGGTGACATAACTCTTTTCGAGGCACTTAAAGATTCTCGCAATGTGCCAACTGTCAGGCTGGGTTTGGAAGTTGGCCTTGCTGGTATTTCAGATACCTTGCACAACCTTGGCGTGACGAGAAATATTCCCGCATATCCATCTATGACCCTGGGTGCATTTAGTTTGAGTCCACTAGATGTTGCCAATATGTATCAAACATTCGCCGCTGATGGTTACCATATACCGTTAAGGGTAATACGCGAAGTTTTGAATAAAGACAACGAACCTCTCAAGCGTTATCCATTAACATTTAGTAAATCATTAGATGATAAGCCGGTATATCTGGTGAATCATACTTTGCAGCAGATAACGAAAACTGGAACGGCCAGGCGGCTAGCCGGTAGTTTGACCAAACAGGTCGCGGGTAAAACCGGTACCACCGATGATACGCGAGACAGCTGGTTTGCTGGATTTTCCGGCGAGCACCTGGCGGTAGTGTGGATAGGTCGTGATGACAATATGAGTACTGGCCTAACAGGATCTTCAGGTGCACTAAGGCTGTGGTCTGATATTATGCAGAATATTAACACCGATGATTTTGCGCCAGATAAGCCCGCGGGTATAACCGAACACTGGATTGATCTTAAAACCGGTGGATTAACTGATAAAAGTTGCCAAGGTGCGGTAAAATTACCCTTTATCACTGGCTCAGCACCTAAAGAGAAGGCTACATGTACTACTGGCGGTTTTATCGATCAGCTGAAACGACTATTCAATTAGTTTTATCGGCTTGTATACTGGGTTTTTTCCTGCTCTCAAGCGGATGCAGCGTTAATACAGTTACAGTCCCTGAAGATGAGTTGATTGAAAATGTCAGTATATTACCTGTGCCGGACAGCCCTGAACTTCCCGCGGTTATCAAACGTTTGATGGATTTAGCGGATGTGCAGTTTCATCAATCTAAAACATCAGATTCCATTGTCACTCTCGAACGAGCTATCCGCATTAAACCACGTTATGCAGAAATTTGGTCACGCATGGCTGCTGTTTACGCTCATTTAGGTAAAATGCCTCAGGCAAAGCAATATGCAGAACGTTCTAACAGTTACATTTCAAATAATCATCCATTAAAACGCTTTAATGATGAATTAATTAACTCTGCCAACAGGTAAATATTTTGACAGATGCAGCAGATTTATTAAGTGAAAACGGTGTCTTTTCACACGCTATCGAAGGCTTTACCGCAAGAGCCGGGCAACAGGCACTTAGCTCAACTATTCAAAGCGTAATTAAAAGTAAAAAAGTTTTAATTGCAGAAGCAGGCACAGGGATTGGTAAAACATTTGCCTATCTTGTGCCGGCTATTATGTCTAATAAGAAGGTCATTATTTCCACCGGTACTCGGCACCTGCAAGATCAGCTATTTCATACCGATATACCCCTGGTTAAAAAGGCCCTTAAATTAGATTTGCCCTGTTCCTTATTAAAAGGCCGTTCTAACTATTTATGTCTATATCGTTTGAGTATTGCCGATGAACTGGCTTTTCTTACGCGTGAAACGGAAGATCATTTGTCGCGTATTAGAAGCTGGTCTAAACAAACTTCTAATGGTGATGTGGCAGAAATGTCTGAAATTTCTGAGGACTCACGCGTTTGGCCAGTGGTTACCTCTACCGCAGATAATTGTTTGGGCAGTGAATGTCCGGAATGGTCAAACTGTTATGTTGTTAAGGCACGCCGTGAGGCACAGGAAGCGGATATAGTTGTCGTCAATCATCATCTCTTATTGGCGGATATGGCGATTAAAGAAGAAGGTTTTGGCGAACTATTACCGGCTGCCGATACCTTTATAATTGATGAGGCACATCAGTTACCCGAGGTTGCCTCACGTTTTTTTGGCAAAGGTTTTAGTAGCAGGCAGTTAAATAATATTATTAATGACAGTATTGCAGAGCAGGTTAAAGACGCGCCCGATATGCATTCAATACGCGACGCCTGTGATGAACTGAAAACAACCATGGCGCAGTTTAGGCTGGCATTGGGTGCAGACAATCAGCGTGATACCTGGAGTAAAATTGAAAATAAGCCTGCGCTTAAAAAGGCCGGTGAAAATCTAACACATGTACTTGAAGAGCTGATGGAAAGTTTACATGTCGCTGCAGAAAGAGGTCGTGGACTTGAACAGTGTTACGAACGTTGCGCGATTATTTTTCAGAACTTTAAGAATTATGGTGATAACTCAGCCGCACAAACGAACAATATTTACTGGTACGAAACTTATACAAAAGGCTTCGTGCTGCACTCAACACCACTCGATATAGCGGCTCTATTTAAACAGCAAAGAGATGCGTTACCCGGCAGCTGGATATTTACCTCGGCCACATTAGAAGTGAATCATGATTTTTCGCATTTTGCACAGCGCCTGGGTTTAGATGTTTATGAAAAAGGTAACTGGAATAGCCCTTTTGATTATCAGCAGCAATCACTACTTTATTTACCCGAAAATTTACCTGAGCCTTCCAGCTTTGATTACACAGAAAAATTAATAGCAACGGCGCTGCCTGTTTTACAGGCAAGTAAAGGTAGGGCGTTTTTATTATTTACGAGTTACCGTGCATTAAATGAAGCGGCTAAATTTCTGGAACGTAAATTAGACTACCCAATTTTAATACAGGGCTCATTGCCAAAACATCAATTGCTTAAAAAGTTTCGTGAATTAGGCAATGCCATATTATTAGGTACTGGCAGTTTTTGGGAGGGCGTTGATGTACGAGGTGAGGCATTATCCTGTGTGATTATCGATAAGCTGCCATTTGCATCGCCGGGCGACCCGGTAATGCAGGCACGCCTCGATGGTATACGCAAACAGGGTGGTAATCCGTTTATGGATTATCAGTTACCACAGGCGGTTATTGCGCTAAAGCAGGGCGCCGGTCGTTTGATTCGTGATATGAAAGATTATGGTGTACTGATGATTGGTGATAACCGTTTACGCACCAAGCAATATGGCAAGGTATTTTTACAAAGCCTGCCGGACATGCCAATAACGAATCGACAGCATGATGTCGATGCCTTTTATGAATCCTGGAATGATTAACCTTAGTGATCAGGTAGAGATTATTTAATGAAAATTCTAGCGCTAGATACGGCGACAGAGGCCTGTTCTGCAGCACTTTATATTGACGGTGAAATAAACGCCAAATTTCAACTGGCACCGCGAGAACATACTCAGCTGATTCTTAAGATGATTGAGGATTTGCTGGCCGATGCCGGGCTGCAAGTTGGTGCTTTAGACGCGATTGCATTTGGCCGTGGCCCAGGCTCGTTTAGTGGCGTGCGAATTGCCACAGGCGTAACGCATGGACTGGCCTTTGCCGCCGATTTACCGGTTGTGCCTGTTTCTACTCTCGCGTCTATTGCGCAATCTACCTATAACCAGCAGCACACGAAAAACGTTCTGGCGGGTATAGACGCACGCATGGGCGGTATTTATTGGGGTTGTTATCAACTGGCAGATAATGGCCTGATGCAATTACTCGGTGAGGAGCAGGTTTCTCCACCTGAAGCCATGCAATTACCCAATGCACAGCAATGGGTCGGCTCAGGCTCTGCATGGAAGACCTATGCGGACGCCTTAAATAACCAACTAGGTAGTGCCCTCAGCAGTAATTTTGAGGATTACTTGCCGCATTCTGCAAGCATTGTGCAACTCGCCGCTTATGAGTTTACACAGGGCAAGGCGGTTAATGCCGCGTTAGCGCAGCCGGTATATCTACGTAATGACGTGGCTAAAAAATCAGCAGCACAAAAATCTATAAAACGCGTATAAGCTGAATAATTCTAGCTTGCAGGGCAAGAGAAGCAATAGATGAAAGACAGGATATGAGGTAACATAGCGGGCTTTATTGAAACAAAATTATTTCCTCTATATAAAGCGATTGTAATACTCCATGCTTGAAGTTAACCCCATTTTAAACCAGATTGCCGACCTTGAAACACGCCGTGATGCCCTTAGGGGGTATCTTTGACTTTGATGTTCGCAAAGAAGAGTTAGATGAAGTTACACGTGAGCTAGAGCAGCCCAATGTGTGGAATGATCAGGAACGTGCTCAAAAACTCGGCCAGGAACGATCACGACTGGAAGCCATTGTTCTGACCATTGAAACGCTGAATAACAGCCTTACCGATGCGTCCGAATTATTAGAAATGGCGGTTGAAGAAGGCGATGAAGAAAGTGTACAGTCGGTTGTCGATGATTTAGCGGCAATGGAAAAACGCGTTGAGGTGCTGGAATTTCGGCGTATGTTCTCCGGTGAAATGGATTCCGCTAATGCCTTTCTGGATATACAGTCTGGCTCGGGTGGTACTGAAGCGCAGGACTGGGCGGAAATGATTCTACGTATGTATTTACGCTGGGGTGAAGCGCATGGGTTTAAAACTGAATTAATGGAAGCAACTGCCGGTGATGTGGCTGGTATTAAAGGCGCTACCATACGCTTTGAAGGTGAGTATGCCTATGGCTGGTTACGTACCGAAACCGGCGTACATCGCCTGGTAAGAAAATCACCTTTCGATTCTGGCAGTCGTCGTCACACTTCATTTGCTTCTGTGTTTGTTTCACCAGAAGTGAATGATGATATCGATATAGAAATTAATCCTGCGGATTTACGCATCGATACCTATCGTGCCTCTGGTGCAGGTGGTCAGCACGTAAATAAAACAGAATCAGCGATACGCATTACGCATAACCCAACCAATGTTGTTGTGCAGTGCCAAAGTGATCGCTCTCAGCATAAAAATAAAGCCAGTGCGATGAAGCAGCTTAAAGCAAAGTTGTATGAGCTGGAAATGCAAAAGCGACGTGGTGATCAACAGGCCCTGGAAGATACAAAATCGGATATAGGATGGGGCAGCCAAATACGCTCCTATGTTCTCGATTCATCGCGTATAAAAGATTTACGCACCAATGTCGAAACAGGTAATACACAGGCCGTACTCGATGGTGGTCTGGATATGTTTTTAGAAGCCAGTTTAAAAAGTGGTTTATAAAAGTATATTATTAAGATTAACGATTAATTAAGAAGTAGCACTAAAAAGAAAACATAATGAGCGAAGAAAATAATACACCTGATACAAAAGATGAGCCGTTAGATGAAAATAAACTTATTGCTCAGCGCCGTGAAAAATTATTAGTCATGCGAGAGCAGGGCAATGCCTTCCCGAATGATTTCCGGCGTGATATTTTATCGGCCGAATGCCATGATCTATACGATTCTAAAACCAAGGAAGAGCTACAGGAGCTTGATGTAACCGTTTCTATTGCTGGTCGTATGATGGCAAAACGTATTATGGGTAAAGCTAGCTTCGCTCAGGTGCAGGATATGAGTGGTCGTATTCAATTGTTTTTACAACGTGATGCGTTACCCGAAGGGCTTTATAACGAGGGTTTTAAAAAGTGGGATGTCGGCGATATTATTGGTGCTGAAGGCACCTTATTTAAAACTCAAACAGATGAGCTTTCTATAAAAGTCAGCAGCGTACGTTTATTAACTAAATCATTGCGACCACTACCAGAAAAATTCCATGGCTTATCTGATCAGGAAACACGTTATCGACAGCGTTATGTTGATTTGGTAATGAATCAGGAAGTGCGAGAAACTTTTCAACTACGCTCAAAAATTATCACCTATATTCGTCGCTTTTTTGAAGATCGCGGTTTTATGGATGTTGAAACGCCAATGTTACAGGCTATTCCAGGTGGTGCCACGGCGCGCCCATTTGAAACACATCATAATGCACTGGATATGCCAATGTTTATGCGTATCGCGCCAGAACTTTATCTAAAACGTTTGGTTGTCGGTGGTTTTGAAAAGGTATTTGAAATTAATCGTAACTTCCGTAATGAAGGTGTTTCTACACGACATAATCCTGAATTTACCATGCTTGAGTTTTATCAGTGTTATGCAGATTACAATGATCTTATGGATATTACAGAGGCATTGCTGCACGGTTTGGCCAGAGATGTTATAGGTAGAACTAAAATTGAATACCAGGGTGAAATCTATGACTATGGTAGCAAGTTTGCGAGATTGTCTGTGTTTGATTCTATCTTACATTTCAATCCAGAATTAACGGCTGCGAATATAGATAATATTGAGGCGGCACGTAAAGTAGCTGCTGATTTAGAAATCACACTTAAAGATTCTTATGGTCTGGGTAAAATTCAAATAGAAATATTTGAAAAAACCGTTGAGCATCGCTTAATGAACCCTACATTTATTACAGAATATCCAACTGAGGTTTCTCCCCTGGCACGACGTAATGATGACAACCCGTTTATAACCGATCGTTTTGAATTTTTTGTCGGTGGACGTGAAATTGCCAATGGCTTTTCTGAGCTTAATGATGCAGAAGATCAGGCGGAGCGTTTTAAACAGCAGGTTGCAGATAAAGATGCCGGAGATGATGAAGCGATGCATTATGATGCTGATTATATACGTGCACTTGAACATGGCTTACCACCAACTGCAGGTGAGGGCATCGGCATAGATCGTTTGGTGATGTTGCTTACAGATGCGCCATCTATACGTGATGTGATTTTATTCCCGCATATGCGAGCAGAATCTTAATAGAAAACGACTGTGCAAGAATTTGAACTAATCAATCAATATTTCAAATCCACCACAGTTCAGCGCGATGATGTTTTACTGGGTATAGGTGATGATTGTGCAATCCTTTCGCCACCACCCGGTAAACAACTTGCGGTTAGCACAGACACTTTAATCTGCGCTGTCCACTTTCCTGTAAATACCTCAGCAGAAGATATTGGCTACAAATCACTCGCGGTTAATTTAAGTGATTTGGCGGCTATGGGAGCCGAACCTGCCTGGGCAAGCCTGGCTATTTCATTGCCTGCCGCTGATGAATTATGGGTTAGTGAATTTATGCTGGGCTTTAACCAGTTGGCAAAAAAATACAATGTCGCTTTAATTGGTGGTGATACAACGCGTGGTCCCTTAAGCATTACGCTTAGTGTGACAGGCTTTGTCGATGTGAAAAAATCATTAAAGCGTAGCAATGCAAAGCTCGGTGATGTGATTTTTGTTAGTGGTAATCTGGGTGATGCACGCCTGGGCCTTGAGTCTGCTCTTGGTAATGTAGCTATACCTAACACAGATATTAATCACTATTTCATAGATCGCCTAAACAGACCTGAAGCAAAAATCAGTCTAGGCCAGTTGCTTACAAAATATTCGGTTGCGGCAATTGATTTATCCGATGGCCTGCTTGCGGATTTAAAGCATATTTGTACAGCCAGCTCTACAGGAGCGGTAATTCATCTGGATAAAATTCCCTTGTCTAAACAGTTGCTGAACTATTACTCAAATAATGTAGATTGGGCAATGATATGTAATGCAGGAGATGATTATGAACTGTGTTTTACATGCCCAGCTGAAGATGTTGATGCGATGCTTAATGCTTTAAAAGAACACAATATTCAAGTGTTTCCTATTGGTGAAATAACCAACTCTGGCAATGTCATATGCTATTTAAATGATAATGTATATTCTCAGCCTGGCTCTGGTTATAATCATTTTAGCAGTGATAAAAGTAGCGATTTATAAGTATGAAAAATAATATCAAAATACCTGTTTCATATTTAAAAAATCCCCTGCATTTTTTAGCGCTGGGATTTGGCTCCGGCTTACTGCCTAAGGCACCAGGTACATTTGGCACTGTGGCAGCAATTCCTGTTTTTCTTTTATTGAGCCAATTAGATTTGTGGTTGTTTATATTAATAACTGCAATTATTTCGATTGTGGGTATTTATATATGCGGCTATACAAGTAAAGCATTAGGGGTACATGATCACTCAGGAATCGTAATAGATGAAATCGCAGGTTACTTAATTACTATGATCGCTGTACCTGCAGAATGGTTGTGGGTGTTAGCTGGTTTCATTTTGTTTAGAGTGTTCGATATATTAAAGCCCTGGCCTATTTCATGGATAGATAAAAACATCCATGGTGGTTTTGGCATTATGTTTGACGATGTAGTGGCGGGCCTGCTCGCATTGTTATGCCTACATTTAATAATGTTCGTTTATATATAAAGTTAAACATGAAATTAATAAAATCTTTAGCTTATCTGTTTTCTCTTCCACTTGTTCTCTTTACACAACTGACATTTGCGGATAAAACAATTGAAGTTCAGGCATTAATGCCTGGCATGGTTGTTTTGTTAATTGATAATGAGCGCATTACCTTAAAGAAGGGCGGCTCCACATCTCAGGGAGTTAAACTCTTATCATCAACCACAGACTCAGCTGTTTTAGAAATTGATGGCAAGAAAAAAACATTTGTAATGGGTGGTGCTGTGAGAACGCAATTTACTCAGAGAGAGATTATACGTGAACAGGTAATTGCTGATGATCATGGTATGTTTCGCGCACATGGCAGTATAAATGGACAAAGTATAAAATTTTTGATCGATACAGGTGCCAGCAGTGTCGCGATGAGTGCGCGACAGGCACGTAGGCTTGGCATACAGTATCGTTTAAATGGCACGCCAATTAAAACCAATACGGCATCGGGTATTGCCGATGGCTGGACGCTTAATCTTGACACTGTTCGACTCGGCCAGCTGGTTGAAAAAAATGTTAGAGGCACGGTGATTGATGGAGACTATCCATATCAGGTACTTCTAGGTATGACTTTTTTGAATCGAATGAAAGTTAATAAAGAAGGTATAAAAATGGTCATTAGTCAAAAACAGTAGATCGAGTGTTTACTGTTCTGCGACGACTTGTGTTGTTAAATCCGATCGCGTTTTAATTCCCTGATATAAACCTCGGTAAATAATATTTGCGCTTGCTAACGTAGGTGTTGCTACCACCATGCCTATAAAACCAAATAAGTTACCAAATACGATTATGCCAATTATTACAATGAGTGGATGAAGGTTGACTGCATTTGCAATCACCGATGGGATGACAATCGTACTATCAATTAACTGGGCGATTACAATAACAGAAATAGCCGCACCTATTAGCCACAGTTCAATGGGAACATTACTTAAGGCGAGCAGTATGGGTAAAACCATTGCCAGGAGTGGTCCAATATAAGGTATAAGGTTGAGCACGCCGGCCGTTGCGCCGAGTAATATCGGCGAGTCTAATCCAATGATATAAAAGCCAATACTCGTCATTATGCACATAATGCCAGACTGCATCAGAATCCCACGAATATATTCCTGTAGTTGATGCGCCACACGATGGTAAATAAGCCAGCCCATTTCAAAATTTGAATTGGGTAATTTGTCTAACATATAATTTCTAAAGCTGTGGTAATCACGGACCAAAAAAAACGTAAAGATTGGCACTAATATTAAAAGTACCGTTAAGCTAATTAAAACGTTGGAACCCTGTATGAGTGCCGCCGTACCCCATTCATTTGCTTGAGTGAAAAAGTGTTGTGTGATGCTAGTTGATTTTATGTCTAAACCTAAAAAGTTAAACAGACGCTGGCTAATATCATTTCCCATTCCCATAATGCTTTGCCAAACATCCGGTAGCTGTGTTTGCAGTACAGATAATTGTTTGGCCAGGTGAGGCAGCAATATAGAAAATACCAGTGCTGCAACGGATACAAGGATGAGGAGTACGCTTAAAGATGAGGTGCTACGCGATAGCCCATGACGTTCTAATACTTCAGATAGTGGTTCTAATAGTGCGTATAAAGCAAATGATAGAATAATCGGCACTAGTAAGGGTGATAGCAAAGCAGCGAGTAGCAGGATAGTCACACATATCAGGCTGAAAACTGTAATGGTGCGACCTAGCGGGTGATTAAAAAATAACTGCATCATTAGCTATTCTGCAATGATAATAATATATTGGTATGTCTTAATCTTGCGGCTAATACAATAGCAATATTAAGCATAAATTGCGCGCCACTTCTGGGCGATCTTTTTACCCATTCTTCTAAATCTGAGCGCAGGAAAAAAATCAGTTCGGAGTCGTCTGTGGCAATTGCGTCTGCGGTGCGAGGTTCGTCTAATATTAAGGCAACTTCACCAAAAAAGTCGGCAGGGTTTAATTCGGCTAATAATTTTTCAGCGGCTTTTATCTCTACGCCACCATTGCGTATGAGAACAACGCTGGCACCAATCTCGCCACTGCTAAATATCTTTTCACCTTTTTTATAATGACGAGGATGCATGGTCTTAACCAGCTCACGGCATTCTTTTGCGGGGATTTTTTCGAACAGGGGTGTGGACATCCACATTTCTGTGACTTCAGAAATACGATCGCCTTTAGGTTTAAATAAGTTTTGCCAAAGTGGGTGTTGTGAATTCATCGTTGTTTATGTTTATTATTATTGAAACAAGTGTAGCAGCTATATAAGAGCTTGCTAGATTACCGGCATTCCCTGTTCTTTTAACATACGACAAAGCTGTATAAGCGGTAATCCAATTAAAGTATTTGGATCATTGCCTTGCATGCTTTCAAACAGGCTGATGCCTAACGCCTCTGATTTAAAGCTACCGGCGCAATTAAAGGGTTTTTCACGGTTTAAATAGTTTTCTATTTCAGTTTCAGTTAATAAACGAAACTTAACTACGTAGGCTTCACATATAGTTTCAATATGCTGAGTCTGGGTGTTAAGCAGGCATAAGCCGGTATAAAATGTGATGGTTTCGCCTGACGCTGCTTTTAGCTGTTCAAAGGCAGTCTCGAAGTTGCCCGGTTTATGCAGCACATTGCCATGTAAGCTGGCGCTTTGATCTGAGCCGATAATAAGCGAGTTCGGATGAGATTCCGCCAGGGCCTGAGCTTTAGATTCTGCAAGGCGCTTAACCATCTCTTCAATTGTTTCATTGTTACGCGGCGTTTCATCGATGTCAGGAGAATCGCATTCAAACTCAAGATGAAGTTTTTCCAGTAGGGCTTTTCTAAAGGGTGAGCTAGAGGCTAAAATGAGTTTCATTTGGCTATATTTAGTCATTATCAAAAACAGCATATTAACTGCTTGGTTCACGCTGACAAGTACAAATGCAGAATTATTGATTTTTGAGGGGAAATCCTTGAATATAAAGGAATTTCTTTTGACACAATGTTCAATAAGCTATAAAATCCCGCGTCTATTATGAAGCCAATACTACCTGTACATTTAAATTTCGCACAAAAAGCTAAAAGTGGCTTCGAAATTAAGGGAATTTGGCCAATTAATAAGCTAAATCGACTTGGTGAGTCATTATTGACTAACGAGGGCGATATAGAGGCAGAGTTACGTTTTGATCGTGCAGGGCCAATCCCCTTTATAGTGGGGCATATTACGGCTGAGCTTGAGCTTAAATGTCAGCGCTGCATGCAAAGCGTGAAGTACCCCATTGATACGCATTTTAAGATGGGTATGGTACAAAACGATGCACAGTTAGAAAAGCTACCGGGTGAGTACGAACCTTATCTGTTAGAAGAAGAGAATAATCACTTGCCAGATATGCTGGAAGATGAATTATTACTCGCATTGCCACTCGTGGCATTGCACGATTTTGATTGTTCTGACTACCTGAACCAACAGGCGACAGAACAAGACGAAAAAGTAGATGAATCTAAGGCTGATAAAAAGGATAACCCTTTTGCAGTACTCAAGGATCTACTTTAATTTAGTTACGTAAGTTATTGATTATTTATATTTAATCCTGGAGATTGACATGGCTGTACAACAGAACCGTAAGACACGTTCAAGACGCGGCATGCGCCGTTCACACGATGCGCTTACTGGTGCAACACTATCTGTAGAGCAAACAACAGGTGAATTGCATTTGCGTCACCACGTTAGCCCAGAAGGCTATTTTAAAGGCCGTAAAATCGTTGCTACGAAGAGCGAAGGCTAATCATTGGTGCGTTCAGAGCTGAATATTTTCAGCTCTGAAGCCTGATATTGTTTATTGTTATCCCTAATGATAGGCACATTTAGTACAAAGTCGTGAAGGTTTTATTCACTTCAATATTCTTAATTTAGGCTATCGCCGGCCTGATTACTTGCATTTTAATTAAGCCTTTCAAACATCTACCATTGTTGAGACTTTATGCCTGATTCCCCAATTATTGCGATTGATGCCATGGGTGGTGATTTTGGCCCAGAGGTTACAGTTGCTGCTGCTGCAAACATTCTTAAGCAACGTAACGATGTGAATCTGATTCTGGTAGGTCTTGAAGATGAGTTACGACTTCATTTAGCTAAGAACCAGCTAGAACTATCCAGCCGATTATCTATCCAACATGCATCTGAAATTGTCGCTATGGATGAGCCGCCAGCGCAAGCCTTACGTAAGAAGAAAGACTCCTCAATGCGCGTGGCTATTAATTTGGTCGCCGAAGGCAAGGCCAATGCAGTGGTTAGTGCAGGCAACACCGGTGCATTAATGGCAACGGCCAAGTTTGTACTAAAAACACTACCCGGTATAGATCGCCCAGCCATCATGAGTGCCTTACCGAATACCCTGGGTCATACCTATATGCTCGATTTAGGTGCCAATGTTGACTCTAGCGCCGATCATCTTTTTCAGTTTGCGGTAATGGGTTCGGTTACAGTGTCTGCCGTGGATAATATTAAAAATCCACGTGTTGGCTTGCTAAATGTAGGCTCAGAGGCCATGAAGGGTAATGCCCAGGTTAAGGCCGCTGAGCCTTTATTACAAAATAGCGGCCTCAACTACATTGGTTTTGTTGAGGGTGACGATATTTTTAATGGCTCTGTTGATGTTGTGGTTTGCGATGGTTTCGTAGGTAATATTTCATTAAAAAGCACAGAAGGTGTGGCCAAAATGATCACGCATTTTATGCGGGAGTCATTTAGTAAAAACCTTTTTACCAAGTTTGTTGGGCTACTTGCTTTGCCTGTATTGAAGTCGTTTAAAAAGCGTGTCGATCATCGCAGATACAATGGCGCAAGTTTGTTAGGCTTAAAAGACATTGTTATAAAGAGTCATGGCGGAGCTGATGCTTTCTCATTTAGTAATGCGATTAACGTTGCTATTTTAGAGGTTGAGAATTCAGTACCTCAGCAAATAGACAGCCATTTAGATGCACTGCTTGATAAGCAAGTAGCCAATAGCTAGCTCAAAAGTGCTATATCCAGTAACACATAATAGAGTAAATACATTGAAATACGCGCGCATTACAGGCACAGGCAGTTACTTACCAGAACGCATTATGACTAATGCGGATATGGAAAAGGTTGTTGATACAACGGATCAATGGATACAGGATCGTACCGGTATTAAGCAGCGACATATTGCCGCAGACGATCAGACGACCTGTGACCTGGCCGAACAGGCAGCGTTGAGAGCCATTGCCGCATCGGGTATCAATAAAGAAGATATCGATCTAATTATCGTTGCAACCACAACACCTGACCAGGTATTCCCCAGTACGGCCTGCTTGCTGCAAAGCAAATTAGATATTCATGGCTGCGCGGCCTTCGATGTGCAAGCGGTATGTACTGGCTTTATCTATGCGTTAGGAATAGCCGATAACTTCATCAAAGCCGGTACTTCAAAATGTGCGCTAGTTATAGGTGCCGAAACGCTTTCAAGAATCCTCGACTGGAATGATCGCGGTACCTGTGTACTATTTGGCGATGGTGCCGGTGCAGTGATAGTACAGGCCAGTGATAAGCCGGGTATTCTTTCATCTCATTTGCATGCAGATGGTCAATATGCTGATTTATTAAGCGTACCAATGGGTATTTCTAAAGATCAGCAGCGTTTTAGAGAAGAAGGTGCACACATTACTATGAAAGGTAATGAGGTATTTAAAATGGCCGTTAACACACTGGGCCGTATTGTTGATGAAACGCTGGCTGCAAACAATATGCAAAAATCCGATATTGACTGGTTGGTGCCACATCAGGCAAATATCCGCATTATTAATGCGACGGGTAAAAAATTAGGTCTAAACCCAGATCATGTTGTTGTCACGGTTGATAAACACGGTAATACCTCGGCAGCATCGGTACCCCTGGCCTTAGATACAGCCGTAAGAGAAGGCCGTATTAAAGAGGGTGAGACGGTTATGTTAGAAGCATTTGGTGGTGGTTTTACCTGGGGTGCGGCACTCCTGAAATGGTAATAAGAACAGGTCGCTAAAATGGAATTTCAGGGCCTTATCCCGGTTATTCAGTGCAAAACCATAGAACAAACATTGGCTTTCTATCAGCAGGCCTTTCGCTATATTATTATCAACAAAACAATCACCGAAGATGGCCTGCAATGGGTCTATCTTAAATCAGACAATACCTACCTCATGTTACAAAAAAACATTTTGCCCGATGCCAGGCAAGTCGAGTGTGATGAAATCGATAATAATTTAGATCTGTCTGGCAATATAATTCTGCATTACTATACTTCTGATGTTACGGCTCAGCACCAGTTTATGACCGCAAAAGGAATTAAGGTAGGTAAAATAGAGCATACACCGTATCATGTGAGCCAGTTTTATCTAAAAGATCCTGAAGGTAATAGTATTGCGGTGGGTCAGGACAGCAATAAAGTAACAAGCTAATTTTTAATATGATAAAGAGCAGGCCAGCTTAACAAGGTACTCTCTCAAATAAATTTTATGTGCATTTCTATTAAATATCTAAAGAGGCTTTATAATGAAAAAAATTACCCGATTATTGGCACTATCTGCTTTAGCGACTTCAATGACGGCATGTACAGCTATTACTGATGTTACCTCTAGCACAAGTTCTACCGTTGATACAGTAACGCCTGATGTTACGCTTAATGAATTTGTGAGTAAGCGCTATGTGGCTATTCGAAATGAAGCAGCAAAAGGCTCAGGCGAAAATTTAAATGCATTAGCACAGTTAATGGGTAAAAAAGATAGCCATGAGTTTGCAAAAAATATAAAAACAAATTTCGATTATATTTTCGCTGATGTGAAAACACCTATTGATATAATTGCAAAAATTGAAGCCCATAGTGAGTTAGCTAAAGGTTAATCATTTTTGCCTTACTAATCATTATACTCAATGCCATAAAAGGACAGGTCGTTGTTTAACAAGAACATAGATAACAATGTAGATGATTTGACGGGCCAGTATAACCAGAACTTAAACAGAGGTCTGGCACTGCTAATCATTATAGCAATGTCGGTTATTGGGGCTAGTTGGCTATTTGCCTTGCCGGTGTATTTTGATTTTAAAATTGCTATACAGGTTTTTCCTTTACTCTATGCCATGATTGCACTTTTTAGTGTTGCACGGCTTCAGTCTTACTATTTAAATATTCTGGCTGCACCAATTAGCTATGTTGTAATATTTTCAAGCTGGGCTTATGTGATTTATATAAACGTAAGTGTACAAAGTGATTCTGCTAATGATGTATCAGCACAGTTAGTTGGTATTTCAAATAGCATGTACCTTTTGGGTTTAAGCTTTATTACTATATGGTTAGGGCGTTATTTTAAATTCGCAATATATCTTTCATCCTTAGCTGTTATTGCATTACTCTCATCGCTACTAATTTTTTCCTCTGTTCCTGTTACATTTTTATTAGCTGTTGGATTGCTTTTGGCAAGTAGCATTTTTATAGCATTTGTAACTTTCAAGGGACAAACATTAAATGCAACTATGCCGCTTAATGAGCTCAGTGACATTGAAGAAGATTTATTTCTACCTGGCGAATTAGAAGAGCAGGATATAACGCCCGAGCTGGATATAGATGTTCAACCATTAAGCGATGCACCCGTTAGTTATGACTGGGACTTAATTCTGAGAGAACTTCATGGAGAATTAAAAAATACGCCTGATGTCGATCAGCTGTTTAAACGTATGCTGACATTTTTACATGGCGCAATGGAATATGAAGGTGCTGCTGTGGGTATGTTGCAAGATAAAAATTTGAAAAAAATCGCTACCTATGGTGATAATGAGTTATTACATACTCAGTCATTGAATTGGAGTAACCAGCGTATAAATGAACTGTTTTCATCTCGCGAACCTATTTTAAGCAAACAAACCGCTTCTAACAATGAGGTATCACCACCACTGCATCGTTTAGATGTACCTATTCTGTCAAACCAGAAAGTGGTAGGTGTTGTGACCTTGTTTAGAGAAAACTTATTGTTCGATACGCACGATATACAATTAGCTTCTAGTGTCGTATTTCATAGTATGGTTGCCTTAAGACAAGCGCGTATGCAGGATGAAATTAAACGTCTTTCTAGTACCAATGCTGTTAATAAGTTAACAGTCTATACCCGTGAACAGTTTGTTAATCAAGTAAAACCCGTATTTGAAAAACTAAGTAAGCCGCGTGAATGTTCGTTGTTTATTTTAGAAATTGATAAACTAGACTCTGTGATAGATAGCATTGGAAGAGACGCAGGTGCGTTGCTCTATAAAAAAGTATTGAATACTATAATGTCACAACTTAAAGAATCTGATGTTATAGGCAAGTATGGAAACGAAGGAGTAATCGTGTTACTGGATGAAACCAATTTAATAGAAGCCAAAACACTTGCAGAAAATATTCGTGAAAATATTCAAAATATTAAAATAAAATATCAAAATCATATACTGGCTACTACAGCGAGTATTGGATTAACTATTTTATCTAATCCCAATGACGATTTGCCATCACTCATGAGAAAGGCAGATATGGGTTTATTTGTGGCCATAGAGAATGGTTGTAATACGGTTAAGGTAAGTTTGTAAAAAGTATAATTGATTGACAGGCATATCAATTAACTATTAATTTATAATTTCGAGAATACACAAATAGGAAAAATTACGTGAAAAAGTCTATGAAAGCAGTCTTCTTGTCGGCTTTCGTCTTTCCCGGTCTGGGTCATCTTTTCTTAAAGAAATACATATCAGCTGCTATTTTGGCAAGTGCTTCATTTGTAGCGTTATATTATATGATCTCAAATGCCATACAGCTGTCAATGCAAATTGTAGATAAAATTCAGAGTGGGGCAGTATCTTTAGACGCTATGACGGTGACAGAGTTGGTTTCGATGCAATCCATGGGAGAAGATTCACAGTCACTCGATATAGCTGTATATGTACTTATTGTTTGCTGGTTAATCAGTATTGTTGATTCTTATAGACTGGGTCGATTACAAAATAGCAGTGATTAAAATTATTTCATTAAACAGCTGCTTTTTGAGATCGCCGCAGCATGTCTTTAGCATGCTCAACAGTCTGCGGTGTAATTTCTACACCACCGAGCATTCTAGATATTTCATCTACCCGTTGTTCCTGCTCTAGAGAAATTATCTCTGTCCGCGTTTCTTTACCATCACTGTGTTTGTATACTTGCATATGGTAATGCGCCTGTGAGGCAACCTGAGGCAGGTGAGTGATACAAAAAACCTGTCGATTTTCGCCTAATGCACGCAAGTGTTTGCCGACTATCTCTGCTATACCGCCACCCACGCCACTATCTACTTCATCAAAAATAAGCGTAGGTATACGGCCCTGTGTTGCGGTAATCATTTGGATCGCTAAACTTATACGCGCTAATTCACCACCCGATGCGGTTTTTGCCAGGGCTTTAAAGGGTTGGCCTGTATTAGTGGCAACCATGTATTCAATTTGATCCACACCAGTCGCCGATGCTTCTTTGGTAGTTAATTGAATTTCAAATCGACCACCTGCCATGCCTAAGGTTTGCATGGAGGCACTAATTTCTTTATTTAATTTTTTAGCAGTTTTAACACGTGATGCAGTCAACTTTTTAGCGAGTAAATTATAAGTATTGGCCAATACTTCAACATTCTTTTGCAGATTGCTTAGGTTTTCATCTGCATTGTCTAAATTACTGAGCTCTTCTACAAATTTTTCATGTAGTGGAATTAATTGCTCAGGCTCTACATGATGCTTACGCGATAAATCATGAATAATACCTAGACGTGATTCAACTTCACTGAAGCGTTGTGGGTCACTATTTAAATTATCGTTATAGTCGCGTAATAAGCTAGCCGTTTCTTCTATTTGTACCATCGCCTCTGAAAGCATTTCAAAAGCAGGGGTCAGGCTCTGATCGGCGGATAATAATGATTCAATTTTACTGGCCTGTTGTGACAGTTGACTGTATACATTGTTATCTTCAGAGTCATACAGGCTATTCAGTGCAGATAACGAGTCTTCATGTAGTTGATCAGAATTTGCAAGCATTTGGTGTTCTTGCTGCAGTTCACTCATTTCACCGGCTTGTAGTGAAAGCTCATCCAGTTCATTTACCTGATAGCGTAATAAATCTACACGGTCATTTTTATCTTTATTGGCCGTTTTTAGTGCAGAATATTTTTGTTGTTGCTGAGTCCATTCACTGTAAGTTGATTTAATGTCTTCGAGTAATTTTTTATGTGCAGCGTAATCATCCAGCAACTGGCGTTGCATATTAGGTTTCATCAATGACTGGTGTTCATGCTGACCATGAATATCGACCAGCATTTCACCGAGTTGTCGCATATCCTGCAATGGCACTGCACTGCCATTGATAAAGGCACGTGAACGACCATCAGAACTTAGACGGCGTCGAATTAAGCAATCATTCTCTGACTCTAGCTCCTTGTCTTTAAGCCAGTTTTGTACATCTTTTAAATTAGATATATCAAACTCAGCGCTAATCTCAGCCTTGCTAGAGCCGGCACGCACGCTGTCGGAATCCGCGCGATCGCCGAGTAATAAACCCAGTGCGCCGAGTAAAATAGATTTACCGGCACCAGTTTCGCCGGTGAGGGCGGTGAGTTTATCGCGAAAATCCAGGTCGAGATGATCAATAATAGCGAAGTTACGTATACGAATATGATTTAGCATAAGTCAGCTTTACAGTTGTTCGCTCCAGCGCAGTTTGGCACGGAGGATTTCGTAATAGTCATAAGCACTGGGATGAATTAAATTAATAGTGCTTTTCTTTTTCTCAATAACAATCTTATCACCGGTGATTACATCGAAGGCGCTTTGTCCATCAAAAGTTACCTGTGCTGTAGACTGTTTACTTTCACCAATAATAATTTCAACTTTACTATTGGCATTTATCACCAATGGGCGGTTACTTAGAGTATGTGGGCAGATGGGCACTAATACCATCGCATCTAAGGTGGCATGCAATAACGGGCCGCCACTGGATAGAGCATAGGCCGTTGAACCCGTTGGTGTAGAAACGACCAGGCCATCGGAACGTTGATAATTTACATACTGACCGTTGATATAGGTTTCAAATTCTATCATTCGCGCTACATCGCGAATGTGTACCACTACATCATTAAAGGCATCGGCTTCAGAAATAACGTGGCCATTCCGAATGACTTGTGCCTGTAGCAGGAAACGACATTCTTCTACATAGTTTCCCTGCAAAATTTGTTCTAGATGTTCAATCATTTCATCTGGAGATATATCTACCAGAAAACCCAGGCGACCCAGGTTAATACCGAGGATAGGAATATTTAAATCGGCTAGCGAACGTACGGCACTTAAGAAGGTGCCATCACCACCCACCACAATGGCCAGGTCGGATTGTTTTGCGAGTGTCTCACGGTCGACGGACTGCGTGTTTTCAATTATCCCATCGGCGCTATTATCATAAACAATATTGCAAGACGCTGAAGATAAGAAACTCACCAGTTGTTTTACCGTTTTTATAACGGCATCACCTTTGTCTTTAACAATAATACCGACTGTTTTTATTTTTATTGTCATATGTGGCTAGCCCGATTAATGTTTATGAGACTTCTCCGCTAATTCGTAAAGTAATTCGAGTGCTTGTCGTGGATTTAAATCATTTACATCAATTTCCTGTAATTGTTCAACAATGGGGTGTGGGTTATTGTTAAACAATTGCAGTTGCCCAGTGGTTTCTTCAACAAACACTTCGTGTGCACTGGCTGATTGTCGCTCTAAAATTTGTAATTTCTTTTTCGCACTTTTTATTACGCTGTTAGGCACACCGGCTAGTTTAGCAACTTGTAAACCATAGCTTTGGTTGGCAGGCCCATCTTTTACTGCATGCATAAAGACAATACTGTCACCATGTTCTACGGCATCCAAATGAATATTTTTTACGCTTTTTATTTCATCTACCATGGATGTTAACTCGAAGTAGTGAGTTGCAAATAATGTAAATGGGCGGCTTTCTATAGCCAGGCTTTCTGCACAGGCCCAGGCAAGAGATAAACCATCGAAGGTGCTGGTGCCGCGGCCGATTTCATCCATTAATACCAGACTCTTATCGGTAGCGTTATTTAATATATTCGCCGCTTCTGTCATTTCTACCATAAAGGTTGAACGGCCAGAGGCCAAATCATCGGATGCACCAATGCGCGTAAAGATTCGATCGACAGGACCAATCAGAGCTTTTTCTGCGGGTACATAACAACCGATATGTGCCATTAAAACAATTAAGGCTGTTTGGCGCATGTAAGTTGATTTACCACCCATGTTCGGGCCGGTAATGATTAGCATACGCTGTTGATCGTTTAGTTTGCTGTTGTTCGGAATAAAGCTATCTTGTGTTACCTGCTCAACGACCGGGTGTCGTCCGGCAATAATATTGATACCCGGACGTGTTTGAAATTCCGGGCAGCAATAATTAAGTGCATCTGCACGTTCTGCAAAACAGCTCAGCGTATCGAGCTCCGATATACCTTCAGCAGAATGTTGTAATGCAGCGAGTGAAAGCAGGAGTTTTTCTAACAGCGCTTCGTATAGTGACTTCTCTCTACTCAGTGCGCGTTCTTTTGCGCTTAAGACCTTGTCTTCGAATTCTTTTAATTCGGGTGTTATAAAACGCTCGGCAGATTTTAAGGTTTGACGACGCACATAATCAACCGGTGCCTTGTCGGATTGTGCGCGAGAAATTTCAATATAAAATCCGTGGACACGGTTATAGCTAACTTTGAGTGTGCTAATACCAGTGCGTGCTTTCTCACGTGTCTCCATATCAATTAAAAACTGATCGGCATTTTTACTGAGGTTTCTTAGTTCGTCTAGCTCAGCATCATAGCCTTCAGCAATAACGCCGCCGTCGCGAATCACTACCGGCGGGTTGTCTTTAATAGCAGATTGTAAAAGGCCAACGATTTCCGGGTGTTCACTAATCTGTGTTGATAATGTGACGATACGCTCGGCCGATACATTGCTGAGCAATTGTTGCAGCATTGGAAGCTGTGCCAATGAATGACCAAGTGTGTATAAGTCTCTTGGGCGTGCAGACTTTATTGCCACACGGCTTAAAATACGTTCTATATCACCAATGGGCTTTAACAGCTTTTGTGACTCTTCGTAATCACGGTTTTTTAGTAAGGCCTGTATTGCATCATGGCGTTGTTTCAATACAGCATGATCGCGCAGTGGGCGATTAATCCAACGGCGTAAGCAACGGCTACCCATGTTAGTGCTGGTTTTATCAATAACCGAGGCCAGGGTATTTTCTGCGCCACCGTGTAAGTTTGTTTCTAGCTCCAAATTGCGTCGACTTGCGGCGTCGAGTAAAACAGAGTCTTCACTGCGTTCAACGCGTAAACCCTGAATATGTGGCAATGTCGTACGTTGTGTATCCATTACGTATTGCATTAAACAACCGGCGGCTAAAATAGCCTGCGTCATATCTTCGCAGCCAAATCCCGCAAGGTCTTTAGTTTTAAATTGTTCTGTGAGTAAACGCTGGCAGGTATCAATTTCAAAATACCAGGGTGGTTGTCTGCGCACACCTGTAATATTTGATAGCAGATAATAATTTTCATCGTCTTCAGAAATTAAAATTTCCGATGGCTTTATACGTTCGAGTTCGGTTTGTAGTTGTTCGGTACTGTCCAGTTCCTGTACAAAAAAACGGCCTGAGCCAACATCTAAAACGGCAATCCCAATTTGCTCTGCAAAAGATGCAATCGCCATTAAAAAGTTATCACGGCGTTCTTCTAATAAATTTTCATCGGTGACTGTGCCGGGTGTAACAATGCGCACCACTTTTCGTTCGACCGGGCCTTTGGATGTGGCTGGGTCACCAATTTGTTCGCACAGTGCAACGGACTCTCCGGCACGGATTAGTTTGGCTAAATAATTATCCGCAGAATGATAGGGAATACCACACATGGGTATTGGCTTGCCGTCGGTTTTTCCGCGAGCGGTGAGGGTAATACCAAGTAGCTCAGATGCACGACGCGCGTCATCGAAAAACATTTCGTAAAAATCGCCCATGCGGTAAAACAGGATAATATCCGGGTGTTCAGCCTTAATGCGCAAGAACTGTTGCATCATTGGTGTGTGCTGGCTGGCGGCTGCGCCTTTTTTAGCAACCGCTGGAATGGTTTTCTTGCTGCTATTATGGGGTTTTTCGAGGGTTATATCAGTCGCATCAGTCATGGGCTAAATTCTACTGTTTACAAACAGTTAGCGCAAAGCTTTCGTCGCTAAAATACGCCTTCAATTTGGCCTATTATATTCTGCAGGTGTTACTATTTATAAAACCCCGCTATGAAAATGAATAAAGACGATATTAAATGACTCAGCGTAACTTAGAAGAGGATATATCCAGTACATTGCAGGAATTGGCAAGGCAACTTATTGATACTCGGCAAAGCATTGCTTCAGCTGAGTCCTGTACGGGCGGCTGGATAGCGAAATCCATAACCGATATAGACGGTTGCTCGCAGTGGTTTGATAGTGCCATTGTGACCTACAGCAATAATGCCAAGGTTGGCTTGCTTGGGGTTAGCCAGCAAACATTAGATACGCACGGTGCGGTGAGCCAACCGGTGGTAAAGGAAATGGTGCTGGGTTTGTTAGATCGCTGCGCTGCGAATTTAGGCGTGTCTGTTAGCGGTATTGCCGGGCCTACCGGCAGCTCGGAGGGTAAACCTGTTGGTACGGTGTGGATTGCCTGGGCCAGGCCGGGTGTTTTTATTGAAGCCGTTCGCTACCGCTTTAAAGGTGATAGAGAACAGGTAAGATTGCAGGCGGTGCATACTGCATTACAGGGTTTTCTTCGTATACTGCAGCAATAATCTGTATGCCTGATACACATCATAAACGCGTTTTCTTTGCACTCTGGCCAGATGAACCGCAGCGAGATTCAATTTATAAAATTTACCAGAAATCTATATACAAGGCGTCTTCAGGGCAGGTTCATCAGCGTGGAAATTTTCACCTGACATTGCATTTTTTAGGTAGTCTCACGCCATCTCAGGTAGATTGCGCATTGCAGCAGGCCGAAAAAGTGATGTCTGAGAAATTCGATTTAACTTTGGATAGTTTTGCCTGCTTTGAAAAGGCAAAAATTTTATACCTTGGGCCCACAGTGATTCCGCCTCAGCTAAGCGAACTTTATGAAAAGTTAACGGATGTAATAAGTGTTTGTGAAGTGCCCCTTGAGTCTCGACGTTATCAACCGCATGTCACTTTAGTGCGTAAATTTAAGGACTTTCAACCGTCAGAAGTATCGCAGAAGGTGCATTGGGAGATCAATAAATTTGCTCTGCTTGAATCTATTTCAACTGCAAATGGTGTGCAATATAAACCCTTGCAATTTTTCCCCCTGCGAGACCATACCCAATCTATAAAAATGCCCACTTAGCAAAGGGTTCAACCTCTTCGCGGTTAGTAACCACCAGCTGATAGGCGTTTGGATTCAGTCTGAAGTCTGCAGTGGTATCGACTTTTAATTGCTGCAAAACATAACCGACGAGTGCGCCTCTCGCTTCAATTTCAATTTCCCCATCTAGCATGTCGTAGTCATAATTTAATGCCGTACGTTGCTTATCATTCAGGCCCGGGTGTGCCTTTAATTTGATCTGTACAAGCTCGGTCCAGGTATCATCATAGTTTTGATTCGACTCTGCGGGTTCGGCTAGCTGTTGTGCGGATGTGAAGCGTGATAATACGAAATCTCTAAAATCATAGCTGTCATGATTGTAGGCACGCATATGCCAGCGCAATCCGCTGTTAATTAATGCGTGTGGTTCAATAATGCGGCTGTTCTCTGCCTCATTACGCGGCGTTAACGAATGGTAGGTTACTTTAAGTTGTGTGCCAGCTTTCATGGCGCGAATAATTTGAGCTAATACGGCTTTGTCCGGTAGCCTCGCGGGTAGCGGAAGCTGTTCTACGCTGATGCCATAAATGGGTGCGCTGCCCGAAGGGTTATCTATGGTGAGTAAGTTTTGCGCAAACATGGATAAGACGCTTTGTGGGCTTAGGTCTGCAAATACCTCATCAAAGCTGGCGGTGGGCACAAAACTAAACAGGCTAGGGTTGTATTCCAGGTTTGTGGGCGCCAAATCATTGTATAGCTTGATGTCTTTAGTCGCTGCCGGGTCCGAGATCCCGTATGCCTTAGCCAGCATACTGCGACTTATCATACCGGTGTAATAAGCCATTACCTCTATAAACTGCAGGCGCTGCCGTGTTGCAAATTTAATTTCATTAAGCATTTTTACGTTACTGGCCACAAATATACCTACTTATTAGATTGTATTTTTTATTGTGCTGGTAAATATAGATTAGCTAGTATAATTTATCAACATGATATTTTATATTGACATAGTAAAATGTATCCACTATTCTACATCCATACCGCAACGCAGTATCGCGTTTAAGCATTAACAAATTGAACAAACAGAATAAATCAGGGGAATACCGATGGATGACAACAAGAAAAAAGCATTAAGTGCGGCGCTAAGCCAAATTGAAAAGCAATTTGGTAAGGGTTCTGTCATGCGTCTGGGTGACGATGTTCGTGCTGAAATTGAGGCAATCTCTACGGGCTCTATCGCACTTGACGTTGCGCTGGGTATAGGCGGACTACCAAAGGGTCGCGTTGTTGAAATATACGGCCCTGAATCATCGGGTAAAACTACATTAACTTTGCAGGTCATTGCAGAGGCGCAGAAGGCGGGTGGTACCTGTGCATTCGTTGATGCGGAGCACGCACTTGATCCAAGTTATGCCGAAAAGTTAGGCGTGAATGTTGATGACCTGCTGGTTTCTCAGCCAGACACGGGTGAGCAGGCCTTAGAAATCACCGACATGCTGGTGCGTTCAAGCGCAATCAGCGTGATTGTCATTGACTCAGTTGCCGCACTTACACCCAAGGCTGAAATTGAAGGTGACATGGGTGATTCACACATGGGCTTGCAGGCGCGACTACTAAGTCAGGCGTTACGTAAACTTACCGCTAACATTAAGCGCTCAAATACGCTGGTTATCTTTATCAATCAGCTACGTATGAAAATTGGCGTTATGTTTGGTAACCCCGAAACCACAACCGGTGGTAATGCGCTTAAATTCTATTCCTCGGTTCGTCTGGATATTCGTCGCACCGGCGCAATTAAGAAGGGCGATGAAATTGTAGGTAACGAAACCAAGGTAAAAGTAGTCAAGAACAAAGTAGCCCCGCCATTTAAGACGGTGCATTTTGAAATACTTTATGGCGAGGGTATTTCTCATGAAGGTGAAATCATTGATATGGGGGTTAGCTGCAATATTATTGATAAAGCAGGCGCCTGGTACTCTTATAATGGTGATCGCATCGGTCAGGGCAAGGACAAGGTGCGCACCTTTATGAAGGAAAACCCAGCGGTTGCCGATGAGATAGAGGCGCAAATTCGTAAGATTATGATGCCGGATCCAAAGGGCCTGCCGAAAGAAGAAGATGTTAGCCCGGAAGTGCCAGAGCTTGAAGACGAGGCGTAACACGCTGTTTATTATCGCAGCTGCATGATTCATTAATCCAGTGACTTACTATTAAGTCGCTGGATTTTTGTATTAGCGCGCCGGGATTAAAAGGGCGGTTATATTTGGAGGTCTGAAATCATTATGTCACGCTCAATAAATGAAGTTGCCATCGCTGCCTTGTCACGTCGAGAGCATTCGGTTTTGGAAATGCGGCGTAAACTTAAAAATAAAGGCTTTGATGACGATGAGATATCTATTTCAATAACACGCTTAATTGAGAATAATTTATTATCGGAAGAGCGTTTTACTGAAAGTTATATTAATATGCGCAAGCGGCGCGGTTATGGGCCGTTGCGTATTGCTCAGGAATTATCTCAACGAGGTGTCACGGAAGAGGACTTTGCGGCTTATCTTGATCGTAATAATCCACAATGGCGGCGGGTTATGAAAGAGCAATACATTAAAAAATATGGACAGCAGCTGGCTATTGAGTACACAGAAAAGGCCAGGCGTGCCAAATATCTGCAGTCGCGGGGGTTTCCTTTAGATTGGGTATTTAAACTAGATTCTATGGATGAACTTGAATATTAAGTTCATATAAAACAATAAGATAAATAATAGTGTTAATGTAATTAATTATGATGACAACAGCTCAAATACGACACAAGTTCCTCGACTACTTCAATAGTAAGGGTCATGAAATTGTAGCCTCTAGTTCCCTGGTGCCGGGTAATGACCCAACCTTACTTTTTACTAATGCGGGTATGGTGCAATTTAAAGATGTATTTTTGGGACAGGATAAACGCAGCTATACAACGGCTACCTCTAGTCAGCGTTGTGTGCGCGCCGGTGGCAAGCATAACGATTTAGAAAACGTTGGCTACACTGCACGTCATCACACCTTTTTTGAAATGTTGGGTAACTTTAGTTTTGGTGATTACTTTAAGCGTGAAGCAATTAAATATGCCTGGGAGTTTTTAACCGAAGTGTTAGAGCTACCAGCAGAAAAGCTGTGGATTACGGTTTACGCAGATGATGCAGAAGCGGCATCTATCTGGCTGGATGAGATAGGTGTCTCGGCAGATCGTTTCTCGCGCATTGGTGACAAGCCCGGCGGCAAGAAAAACGAAAGCGATAATTTCTGGTCGATGGGTGATACAGGCCCATGTGGACCGTGCACTGAAATATTTTATGATCACGGTGCTGACATTCCCGGTGGCCCACCAGGCACACCCGAAGAAGATGGCGATCGGTATATCGAAATCTGGAATCTGGTTTTCATGCAGTATAACCGCGGTAAAAACGCCAAGATGGAGCCATTGCCCAAGCCTTCGGTTGATACCGGAATGGGGCTTGAACGTTTGGCGGCTATTTTGCAAAACGGTCATAGCAACTACGACATCGATTTATTCCAGGCGCTTATTGCCGCTGCGGCCAGGCAAACTAACAGCAATGATTTAACGCAGAGCTCATTAAAAGTAATTGCTGATCACATTCGTTCATGTGCCTTTTTGATTGTGGACGGGGTGTTGCCATCCAACGAAGGTCGCGGCTATGTACTGCGACGTATTATTCGTCGTGCCTTGCGCCATGGGCACAAGCTAGGACAAAACGGTTTATTCTTTTATAAACTGGTTGCCACTCTAGTTGAACAAATGGGTGAGGCCTATCCTGAACTTGCCAGGGCACAGGCGGAAATTGAAAAGGCATTAAAGCTAGAAGAACAGCGATTTGCTGAAACACTCGATAAAGGTATGAAAATTTTAGAGGAAGGGATTGCTGATATTAAGGATCAGAAAATTCCTGGTGAAATGGTTTTTAAACTATATGACACCTATGGCTTCCCGGTAGATTTAACCGCAGACATTGCGCGTGAGCGTAACTTAAGTCTGGATATGCATGGCTATGAAAAGGCCATGCAAGCGCAGCGCGAGCAGGCACGTTCTTCGAGTAAGTTTGGCGTAGATTATAACGATGCGATTAGTACCGATGCGGTCACTGATTTTACGGGTTACGATCACTTAGAAGATCAATCAGAAGTAGAGGCCTTATTTAAAGACGGAGAGTCCGTAAGCTCAATAACAGCGGGTGATGAGGCCGTGGTTATTCTTAAGAAAACACCTTTTTATGCAGAGTCTGGTGGACAGGCTGGCGACACAGGTTTGTTAACCAATGATAACTGCCAGTTCGATGTAATGGATACACAGAAACAGGCCAAGGCCTTTATTCATATTGGATCACTGGCTAAAGGCACGTTAACCGTAGGCGATAAGTTAAGCGCCGTTATTGATGCGCAGCGTCGTGATGCGACAATACGTAATCACTCGGCAACGCATTTAATGCAGGCCGCTTTGCGCAATGTATTGGGCGCGCATGTTCAGCAAAAAGGTTCATTGGTTGATCATGAAAAACTACGTTTCGACTTCTCGCACAATGAAGCCGTGAGTGCGCAACAGTTAGTTGAAATAGAACGTCTTGTTAATCAGCAGATTCGTTGTAACTTGCTAACCGATGCGCAAGTAATGCCAATTGCAGATGCCAAGGCCAAAGGTGCGATGGCACTGTTTGGCGAAAAATACGGTGATGAAGTGCGTGTGATCAGCATGGGTGATTTCTCTATCGAGCTATGCGGTGGTGTTCATGTAAAGCGCACTGGTGATATCGGTGTATTTAAAATTATTGCGGAAACAGGTATTGCCTCTGGTGTGCGCCGTATTGAGGCAATTACGGGCATAGCTGCGGTTGATTATTCCAATAATCAAACAAGTAAAATCAATAAGTTATCGTCATTACTTAAAGCTAGTAGTGATGAGCTTGAAGCCAAGCTTGAGCAGGTACTGAATAAGCTTAAGGCGCAAGAAAAAGAGATCACTCAGCTTAAATCTAAAATGGCAACGCAAACCGGTGGCGACTTAACCGCCGATGCCATTGAAATTGACGGTGTGAAAGTATTGGCGGTAAAACTAGAAGGGGCTGATAGCAAATCATTGCGCGACACCGTGGATCAACTTAAAAATAAACTCGGCTCAGCCGCTATTGTTTTAGCGACAACTGAAGGCAACAAAGTTAGCTTATGTGCCGGTGTAACCAAGGACCAGATAAAACGCCTTAAGGCCGGTGATTTAGTCAATATGGTTGCATCACAGGTAGGTGGTAAAGGTGGTGGCCGCCCGGATATGGCGATGGCTGGAGGTACTCAGCCTGAGAATCTGGATGCTGCTTTAGCTTCGGTTAAGGTCTGGATCGAACAACAACTGGCTTAGTCGCAAAACACATTGTCTTATGACATAATCGCGCCTTGCTAAAGCCCGTCACATTGCTATGTAACGGGCTTTTAGGTGAAACTCTTTAATTTGAAACTTGAAAACTAAATAGTATGGCTTTAATAGTTCAAAAATACGGTGGTACGTCGGTAGGTACCATAGAACGCATTCAGGCAGTTGCGGAACGCGTTATAGCAACTCGCGATAAGGGTAACCAGGTTGTTGTTGCGGTATCTGCAATGAGCGGTGAGACCAATCGGTTAATAGCTTTGGCCACTGAAATTGAAAAACAACCATCTAAGCGTGAAATGGATGTATTAATTTCTACCGGTGAGCAGGTCACGATCGCACTGCTTACGATGGCGATACAGGCAAAAGGCGCGAAGGCGAAATCATATACTGGCTCGCAAATTAAAATGCTCACCGATGATTCATATAGCAAGGCGCGTATTCTGGATATTCAGTGCGATAATTTACAGGCCGACTTAGATGATGGCTATATTATCGTGGTGGCTGGTTTTCAGGGTGTTGATGAAAATGGCAACATTACAACCCTGGGACGCGGTGGCTCTGATACTACAGCAGTGGCTATGGCTGCGGCTTTGAAAGCTGATGAATGCCAGATTTATACCGATGTAGATGGTGTTTACACAACAGATCCACGTGTCGAGCCTAAAGCCAGAAAGCTAGATAGAATTACCTTTGAAGAAATGTTGGAAATGGCCAGTCTGGGTTCTAAGGTTTTACAAATTCGATCTGTCGAGTTTGCCGGAAAATATAACGTTCCTTTACGTGTTTTATCTTCTTTTGAAGAGGGTGAGGGGACAGGAACACTAATTACAACTGAGGATAGTGAGATGGAACAGGCCGTAATTTCCGGTATAGCGTTTAATCGGGATGAAGCCCAATTAACCATTTCTGGCGTACCTGATACACCAGGTGTTGCATCTGAAATTTTGGGTTCAGTGGCGGGAGCCAATATTGAAATTGACATGATCGTGCAAAACGTCGGTGACGATGGCACGACTGACTTTACCTTTACGGTTCATAGAAACGATTATGACGCAGTTCTAGCGCTACTGCAGAAAACCGGAGAGAAACTCGGGGCAAAGAAAGTTAAAGGCAATGACGCTATTGTCAAAATTTCAATTGTTGGTGTTGGCATGCGTTCACATGCAGGTATTGCCTCGAGCATGTTTTCGGCATTAGCAAAAGAGGGAATCAATATACTGATGATATCAACGTCAGAGATTAAAATTTCAGTCGTTGTTGATGAAAAGTACCTGGAGTTAGGTGTTAGGGCATTACACAGTGAGTTTGGTTTAGATCAGGCGCCTTAAATAATAGTCCCCTACCCAGTGTTGTGGTAAAATATTCGGCGGCTATAAGAGGACTAAAACTTATACCCACTGGTGATTGGATTTTAAGGAGTAAAAAAATGTTAATTTTGACTCGTCGTGTAGGCGAAACGCTGATGATAGGTGATGAAGTTTCTGTCACTGTTTTGGGCGTAAAAGGTAATCAGGTCCGTATTGGCATCAATGCACCTAAAGAAGTATCAGTACATCGTGAAGAAATTTATGACCGTATTCAGAAAGAGCAAGAGTCTCAATCGGCTGGTAGTGAAGACACTGATAGTGAAGATAATGAGCCTGCAAGTGATGGGAATCGTTAATAAAAAAGTAAATTAGGCTTTACCTACGCTACGAAGGCAGGTATTCTTAGCCCGCTCGAAAAAGCCGCCACTTAATACCTGTGGCGTGCTTTATTTGAAATATTGGAGAGCTGGCCGAGTGGCTGAAGGCGCACCCCTGCTAAGGGTGTATATGAGAAATCGTATCCAGGGTTCGAATCCCTGGCTCTCCACCAATTATAAAAAAACCCATCTATAATTAGATGGGTTTTTTTATGTCTGCTAATAATATTTTATTTGAGTAGAGTCAGGGCTAGATGTTTGGCTGTTTATAAAATTAAAGACGTACAAGTGATATAAAATTCTACACAAACAAAAAAGCCCCGCTGAAAACAGTGAGGCTTTTTTGTTTGTATGGTGCGCCTGGAAGGATTCGAACCTCCGACCGCTCGGTTCGTAGCCGAGTACTCTATCCAGCTGAGCTACAGGCGCTTGCTCTTTCGAGGGCGTGAATTATGGGGAAAAACTCTCGTCAGGTCAATGATATTTTTAATAAAAACCATAAATTAAGTTAATTGGCATATATGTCCTTTTATATAGCCCGTATCATTTGAATAGGTCATACCATGTGCGGAACTGTTAGTGTAAAATCGCAGCATAAAAATTGCAGTAAATAAAATGAGGGAACGAATGTGATCCAAATCGCAGACACTAAACTTGCTATCATTGGTCTTGGCTATGTGGGACTCCCATTAGCTGTAGAATTCGGTAAAAAAATTGAAGTGCTTGGCTTTGATATAAACAAGCAGCGCGTTAACGAACTTAAAAGTGGCAAAGATGGCACATTGGAAGTTAGTGAAGCTGAGTTGGCTGAATCGACTCACTTAACATATAGTGCAGATATTCAAGATCTTGCGGCATCAAATGTATACATTGTTACCGTTCCAACGCCTATAGATAAAAACAAAAATCCTGATTTGACACCTTTAATAAGTGCAAGCCGCATGCTTGGTGAAGTTATTTGTGTGGGTGATGTGGTTATTTATGAATCTACTGTTTATCCGGGTGCTACAGAAGAAGACTGTATTCCTCTTATAGAAGAGATTTCAGGGCTTACTTATAATAAAGATTTTTATGCAGGCTACAGTCCAGAGCGTATTAATCCAGGCGATAAAGAGCACCGTGTTACAACCATCAAAAAAGTGACTTCCGGGTCTACGCCTGAAGCCGCTGATTATGTAGATGCCTTATATAGAGAAATAATTACAGCAGGCACACATAAAGCCTCTTCAATAAAAGTTGCTGAAGCTGCAAAGGTTATTGAAAACACACAGCGTGATGTCAATATTGCTCTAATCAATGAGCTTGCTTTAATTTTTAATCGTCTGAATATCGATACCGAAGAAGTTCTCATCGCAGCAGGTACAAAGTGGAACTTTCTACCATTTCGCCCAGGTTTAGTCGGTGGGCATTGCATAGGTGTTGATCCTTATTACTTGACGCATAAGGCTCAAGAAATTGGTTACAATCCTGAAATGATTTTGGCCGGTCGACGACTAAATGATCAAATGGGTGGCTATGTAGTTTCGGAAATAATTAAAATTATGCTGCGTAAACGTATACATATTAGTAATGCCAATATATTAATTATGGGATTGACGTTTAAAGAAAACTGTCCTGATTTAAGAAATACACGTGTTATAGATATGATACATGAATTTGTAGAGTATGGAGCTAACGTTGATGTTTATGACCCCTGGGTTGATAAAGATGAGGCCTATAAGGAATACTCAATTCGTCCGATAGATGCTATGCAAAAAGGAGCTTACGACGCAATCGTGCTTGCTGTATCTCATAAAGAGTTTGTTGAAATGAGTGCTGCAGATATTCATGCCTTAGGTAAAGAAAATCATGTTCTTTATGATATTAAATATATATTAAAAACAGACGAAGTTGACGGTCGTTTATAGGAAAATTAATGACAAAATTTGAATCAGTTTTAGAAAGTTTAAAGACTAATCCAGAAACCTGGTTAGTTACCGGTGTGGCAGGTTTTATTGGCTCAAACTTAATTGAGAGTTTATTAAAAAATAACCAGATTGTTGTTGGCCTTGATAATTTTGCAACAGGCCATCAATACAATCTGGATAAGGTTCAATCTTTAGTTACAGAAGAACAGTGGAAAAATTTTACATTTATCAATGGTGACATTCGTAAAATTGAAGATTGTCATGCTGCGTGTAAAGGTGTGCAATATGTACTCCATCAAGCAGCTTTGGGTAGTGTGCCGCGTTCTGTAGAAGATCCTGTTTCTACGAATGAAACAAATATTGATGGGTTCCTTAATATGCTGGTTGCGGCAAGAGATGCTAATGTAAAGCGTTTTGTATATGCAGCTTCAAGTTCAACGTATGGTGATCACCCAGACTTGCCCAAGGAAGAAGATAAAATAGGTAACCCTCTATCTCCTTATGCCGTTACAAAATATGTAAATGAGCTATATGCACAGGTTTTTGCGCGTACATATGGTTTTAAAACTATTGGATTGAGATACTTTAATATTTTTGGTTACAGACAAGATCCTAATGGTGCTTATGCGGCAGTAATACCTAAATGGGTTTCAGATATGTTGCATGGAGAAGCGGTTTATATCAATGGTGATGGAGAAACCAGTCGTGATTTCTGTTTTATCGATAACACGGTGCAAATTAATATTCTTGCAGCAACAACAGAAGATCCAGATGCGACAAATCAGGTATACAATGTTGCACTTAATGACCAAACTACTTTAACTGAGTTGTTTAATTCAATTAGACGCGAATTGATTGCTCGTAAACCAGAACTTGTTATTCCTGATCCCCACTATAGAGACTTTAGGGCTGGTGATGTACGTCATTCAAGAGCCGATATTTCTAAAGCTCAAAAGTTATTAGGTTATGCGCCTAAATACAAAATTGATGAAGGCCTAGAGCTATCCATGGACTGGTATATTGATGACTTATTAAATAAATAAAACTCTTTATACACTAAATACATGAAATTAGGGACTATTCACTCGAAATGCTAAGACTTTTTAGTCATTATATTCCTGCATCGCTAGTTATACTTGTACTAGTTGAAGCTATTGTTTTATATTTTTCTGTTTATTTAGGTATTGAACTGCGCTTTTATGACGACAGCAATAAAGCGCATTCAATATCTTTATTAGAACCGGTTAATTACAAGGCTTTGGTTTTTAGTTTGCTCATGCTTCTTTCAATGACGGCTATGGGTTTGCATACTCGTAACATTGTAGACAATTTCTCTAGCATGATGATAAGGATGCTTTTAAGCTTTGCTGTAGGTTTTTTTGTTATTACGATTATTTACTATATTTATCCGCAGCTTTTCCTCGGTAGGGGTGTAGTTGCACTTACCTTTGTAGTGTCTTTTATAGGGATGTTATTAACTAGAACGATTCACCAAAACATAGATAAACACAATATGTTTAAAAGGAAGTTACTAGTTATTGGTTCAGGAACAATTGGTAAGCTATTAGAAAAACGTATTGAATCAGCATATAAACAAGGTTATGAGATTGTTGGCTTCGTTGATAGTAATGATAGTGATTCCCAGGTATCTGAAAATCATATACTTAAAATAGAATCTACACTGTACGATTTATGTTTAGATAATGATGTAGACGAAATTGTATTAGCCATGGATGATCGAAGAAAAGGCTTTCCATTATCGAGTTTACTTGAGTGTAAAATGAAGGGTATTGTTGTTCGTGATGCAATAGATTCACTTGAACGTATAACAGGTCATATAGAGCTAGAGGCCTTACATCCCAGTACTGTTATTTTCTCTGATGGTTTTACAAATGCTGTATCAATGAGCTATGCCAAACGATTGTTTGATATATTAGCAAGTTTGCTAATTCTGACTATTGCTAGTCCAATTATACTTATAGCGTCATTATCTATTTGGTTAAGTAGCTTTGGTCGCGATCCTGTATTTTACCGCCAAGTTCGGTTAGGTTTATGTGATGCGCCATTTAATGTGCTCAAGTTTCGTAGCATGACTACCGACGCTGAAAAGGATGGTGCGCAATTCGCTCAAAAAAATGATGCCCGTATAACTCGATTAGGCGCATTTATGCGTAAAACGCGTATAGATGAATTACCGCAGTTATTAAATGTGTTAAAAGGTGATATGAGTTTTATAGGGCCAAGACCCGAACGACCGCAATTTGTGTTGAGTTTTGAGAAATCTATACCACATTATGCTCTTCGGCATACTGTCAAGCCTGGAATAACAGGCTGGGCTCAAATTTGTTATCCATATGGTGAGACGGAAGAAGATACACGTAAAAAATTACAATATGATTTGTACTATATAAAAAATTACAGCTTATTTTTAGATATGACCATTATGCTTCAAACTGTACAAGTTGTCTTGTTTGGTAAAGGAGCTAGATAGTTTCATTTTAAATGTCTATATGTGCTTTTAAAGGAAATTCAGATGAACGCTTCCAGTCTTCAACTACACCATCTTTAAATTTCACATATGAATTGCCATAAAACCAGTAATTTCCATCTATACTATCTGGTCTACCTTGTATGCTCAGTACTTCGCCGATAGTTGATCCGTATGTGAAATAGTCCGCAGGCTGTGTGTTAGGTATTGCATCGATTTCACTTATGTCTTTCGACTCCGATATCTCTTGAGTAATACCTGATTTGCCAATTTCATGAGTCGCAATCGCCTTTATTTCTATAGAGTCATCGGCGCTATCCGTTTTGTAAGCATTATTTATTTGAGTGTTTGAGTGTGCAGATTCATCATCTGTATCTGAATAGATAAACACAAATAAGCTAATTATTATTACAAGTGTTAAATAAATTTTATTATTATATTCAACTGATGGTCTATTATTTGTTATTTGCCCAGCTGAAGGATTTTCTGCTGCAAAAGCAATAGAATCATCTGGGGTTTGTGGTTTGCTAACTGGTGCCCTTTTTGTTCGATGGATAGTTTCAGGTTTTGATATGAGAGGTAAGGAATTGTGTTTTTTGTAATAGTCTGAAAGTTGACAATATGCAATATTAAGTTCTTTAATTTTGTCTTCGGCGGATAGTTTTTGGACTTCATTAGTGAATCTGTCAGGATGCCATTTTTGAATTAATTTTTTATATGCTTTACGCAAATTATCCCGGCTGCACTCGGGCTCAATTAGCAAAATCTTGTAGCATTTTTCATATGTATACATGGCTTATAAGGCATTGCTAATAAGGTTGTTAAGGAATTATAGTATATACATTGAATCATACAGTATTTAACTAACTAAATACAAAGCTGGCTATGTTAAATTACAAGAATTGGCAATAAAATGGTTTTTTAAATCTGCAGCTTAAGTAAAGATCAAAAATCACCCGAATGTGGTAGGGTTCAAGTTATATAGTCGCTGAAGTTACTGATTTAATGATTAATATGTGGCTTTGTTAATAATTTTTGTGTCATAATATTACGCGTAAAACACATCGGATGTTATGGTATTTTCATTTGAAATTAGCACATTAATATTGCAAATTTAAGTTTTAGTACTGTTCAGGGGAATAATTGAAGAATATGGTTAAATATCATCTATTAATAATGATCTTAACAGTGACATTAATCTCTGCCTGTGCGGAGAAAAATGTAATTTCAGCTGATTCAGATTTTCTATCAAGTCATAATGCAGACAAAATCATCAAAGAATATCGTGTAGGTATTGATGATATTATTGATATCAATGTGTGGCGGAATCCAGAGTTGTCGGTATCAATGCCGGTTCGTCCTGATGGAAAAATATCTATGCCTCTTATTGGTGACATAATAGCAGCAGGCCTCACTCCGGAGGATGTTGCTAAATCAATAGAACATCGTTTAAAAAGTTTTATACGCGATCCTAATGTAACTGTAATCATTAAAGAATTACGTAGTCATGAATATCTTACTCTTGTACGTGTGACAGGGGCTGTTAATAACCCGCTTTCACTTAATTTCAGACAAGGTATGACCACACTTGACGCGGTATTGGCTGCAGGTGGGCTTAATGATTATGCCGCTCCCAACAAAACAAAGTTATATCGTGTAATTAATGGAAAAACACATATCATCTATATTCACCTTGATGATATTTTAACTAAAGGGTTGCTCGAAACTAATATAGAACTTAGACCTCGAGATATCATTGCTGTACCAGAGCGTATTTTCTAAAGAGTCGTAAAATGAATTCAGAATTTGAAGAGTTACTAACGACAACTATTAAAGAATGTTATGTACGTCGTAATATAATTGTAGCAATGTTTGTGATTATTAGTTTGGCCATACTTGCCATCGGTACTGTTTGGCCAAAAAGATACACTGCCTCAGTACTTATCGAAATTGATTCTACAAATATACTTCAGCCTTTAATGCAAGGAAGGGCAGTAACCACTAAGTCTATAGATCAAGTGGCCAATGCACGTGAAATTATTTTTGGCGAGGAAATAATGAATACTATTCTCGCGCAGGACGTCTGGAAAGATGATGTTCTAAATGATCTCGAAAGCGCGCGTTTAAAAGAATTGATTAAGAAGAAAGTATCGATTAATCGATTTGGCAAAGATCTAGTAAAAATTGAATTTGTCGACAGCAATGCTATAAGGGCATATCAAACAGTTAGTATGATGGCTAATCTTTTTATTGATAAAGGTGAGCAATCAAAAATTGAAGAAAGTCAGTCGGCTTTTGATTTTATAAACAAACAAGTAGGTGACTACCTGCAAAAACTTATCGCTGTAGAAGATGGTATCAAAAAATTCAGATCAGAAAATCCAGATGTAAGACCTGGTTTAATAACAGAAGTTTCCAATAAAATTAGTAATATAAAGGCACAAATAGATGATACCGATCTTGAAATTCGAGAAGCTAGTATCAAGCATGAATCGATCAAAAAGCAACTTTCTGGTGAAGCTACTATAGCCATTAGTCAGAGTAAAGAAGGTCAATATTTGAGTACAATAGCTGGGTTACAAAACCAGGTTCAAGCATTAAGACTGGATTATAAAGACACCTATCCTGATATTGTTAGATTAAATAATCAAATAAATGATTTGAAGCTTGAATTACACAAAGAGATAGAGCAGAGAAAAACTGTTAATTCATCTTCAAAGCAATCAGGTGATACTTATGCAGATGAGTCTATATTAATAAGTCCCCTTTATCAGGAGTTGAGAAGCAACTTATCGAGCACTGAAACACGAAAAGCAACACTGGAAACTAGGCGTAACGAATTAAGTAAAATGCTTAAAAATGAATATTCAAGAGCTGCTAAAATTCATACAGCTGAAGCAACTTTATCTGACTTAACGCGTGATTACCAAGTTAATCAGGATATTTATCAGGATTTACTAAAGCGTCGAGAGAATGCTCGTGTTTCAAAGAGTTTAGATCAAGAGCATCAGGGGCTCGCATTTAAGATTCAGGAGCCGGCTAAGATACCTATACTGCCATCAGGCATGCGTTTCTTACATTTTATTATAGCGGGCCCAATTCTTGGTCTTTTAGTATCAATTGGCCTGATATTTTTATTTGTTCAATATGATTCAAGGATTCGATCAGCAAAAACAATTGTTAATATCTTAAAGATACCTGTTCTTGTCGAAATTGATGACTTTAAAGACAGATCTACTATAGAAATAGAACGCAAGAAATCAGTTGTTCTTGGTGGGTTAATTATATTCACTGCTGTTATATACATCTACGCCAGCATTCAAAAATATCTAGGGATATTTTAATGAGTAAGATAGAAGATGCTTTAAATAAAGTTAAGAAAAATTCTGCTCAAGGTAATCAATTACAGGTAATTACGGGTAGAAAGCGTATAGATCAAATGAGTGGCGGTATAGCAACTAAGCAGCCATCGAACATACATTTAAAAAATAGAACATCATCCACTAAGCAAATTGCACTTATGGACGAGGGTGATTTATTTAGTAATGAGGAGCTGGATAGGCTAAATATAATTCATTCAGAATCAAGTAACTCAAAAATTTTAAACAGCTTTAGAGAGCTTAGAACGCAATTAATTCATAAAAGTAATGGTGAAAATTTTGTTGTAATGATTACAAGTTGTCAGTCTGATTATGATACTGGTTTATGCTCCATAAATTTAGCTTCGGCATTTTCGTTAGATGAAAGCAAGACATCACTTGTTATAGATTGTAATTTAAGAAATCCATCATTTGATAATGTGCTTAACTTAAATTTCCCAAAGGGGATGACTGATTACTTTGAAAATGATGATGTTACGACTGACAATATTATGTATAACAGTGGTGTTAAACGTTTACGTTTAATTCCTGCGGGTGAGAAAAAAGAGTCTGCATCAGAATTTTTTACATCCAAGAAAATGCGTGATCTAATGAGAGAGTTATTAGACAGATACTCAGATCGTTATGTTTTTCTTAATACGGCGCCAATTATAGGCTCAGCTGATACTAAAATTCTAGTGGATGTTTGTGATTATGTAGTTCTAGATGTGCCATATGGTCAAGTCACAACAAGTAAGATAAAAGAAGCTGCCGATGCTATTGGAGAAGATAAGTTACTAGGCATAATTTTTAGTCACGTGCCACCGACTCTAAATTTAAGCATTCCTGGTTTCGGGTAATAAAGTTACCATGCACTTCCAGATACTCTTAACTTTAATATCTTGCATTATCTTAAGCTTCAACAAAGCATATTCTGCAGAGATTGATTATGCGTTAGGCGTAGAAGTAGGGGCTTCTTCAAATGTCAGACAGGTTGCAAATCCAGAGGGAGACGAAGTTTTTGAGAGTGTGAGGGGGTCAATATTTCTTAATGAAAATACCGCGGATTTAATCGCTACTGTTAACCTCACTACTCAAGCAACGAACTACCAAAAAAATATTCAAGATGACTTTAATCAATCTGGTTTATATGCCAGCGCTTTGTGGACGTTAAGCCCAAATCATTATGAATGGTATTTTCAGGATATATACACGCAAACAGCAATAGATTTGTTGCAAACAAATTTGCCGTCAAACAGACAATCTGTAAACGCTCTCTCAACGGGGCCGAATTTTATTTGGCGCTTTGGAAAAGCAAATACCATAAGAATTGAGCCTAGAGTTGAAGGTTTTCGTTATGATATTGAAGAGTTGAATAATAATAGGCTAAACACGACGTTTGACTGGGTTTATGCACCATCTAAAAATACTACTTATTCATTATTGAGCCGGTATGAAAAAACCAAATATACAGCTTTAAATAGTAATGCAAGTGACTTCGATCTGTTCGATACAAGCTTGCGTTTTACATATGCAAATAATAAAAATTCCATCGAACTTGAAGGTGGAATTATTAAAATAGAATCAAACAGCTTTGGTGATCAAAAAGATAACCAATATCGATTATTATTTATTAATCAAAGAACAAAATCTTCAGCAGTTACAATTGAAGTTAATAAATACGTTACTGATACAAGTCGTTCAATTACATCAGTTAATACAAGTGACACAGCTGACACAGGTGACACAGGGTTATTAACAACGAGTAATGACCTTTTTGTAAGTGATAGAGCTCTGATTGATTATAATAGACGTTTTCGAGAAGCAGAATTATCTATTGGTATATCTCGTGGTGCTGATGATTATTTTTCTCAGAACTCATTAGATCGAGATATTAAAAATGCTTATGTTCAAACTCGGTGGAACAATGATAGAAGTTCAGAAATTAGTTTTCAGTATTCTATAAGGGAATTGGAATACTCTGAACAAGTTAATGGCATTAGAATCGATGATGACACTTATGGGCAATTGGATTATAGGTATAGAATAAATAAAAATATATTTTATGTTATAAGTTATTCAATTATTCAAAGAGATAGTAGCGCTACAGGGCTATCATTTGAAGATAAGAGAATATTGTTTTCGATCGAATATACAACTCGAAATAGGAATTCTTAATGTATTTAGAACATTATGGGTTTAACGACTACCCATTTAGACTAACACCCGATACTGATTATTTGTTTATGTCTTCCGCTCATTCACGAGCGCTGTCCTATATGGAATATGCGATATTCAATCGTGAAGGTTTTGTGGTTATTACGGGAGAAATTGGAGCAGGAAAAACAACCTTAGTGAAAAAATTACTAGCGGATTTAAGCGATAGTATAGTTGTTGCAAAAATATTTCAAACACAGCTGGATGAAGTTGAGTTACTACAAGCTATTTTGGTTGAATTCGGTTTTAATCCGTTTACAGCAAAAAAAGTAGAGCTTTTAAATATGATCAATCAATTCTTGATTGATAGTTACAATGAAGACAAACAAGTTTTGCTTATAATTGATGATGCACAAAATTTAAGCAAAAGAGTGCTTGAAGAGATAACAATGTTATCAAGTGTGGAGACACAAAAAGAAAAAATATTACATGTTATTTTAGTTGGTCAGCCCGAACTAAATCATAAACTTGAAGATCCTGATATGGAGCAGCTTTTACAGCGTATAAGTTTAAGGTATCACGTGCGGGAACTTACAGATAATGAGGTAAAGGATTATATTATTCATCGCATAAAAATAGCGGGTATAAAAATAAACTTGTTTGAAGAAAAGCTGTATCAAAAAATTATTAATTATACTGGCGGCATACCAAGATTAATTAACACATTATGCGACAAGATCTTGACATGTGGCTTTGCGGACAATCATAAAATTATAGGTACAAAAGATTTTGATAATGCTATACATGAGTTGCAATGGAAGCCTCATAAAGATCTATATGATTCTTTTAAACTTGATCATGCTTTAAGTGATAACGAAAATCTTTATCAGAATGACTCTTCAAAAGATAGTAAGAGTGAAATAGATTTGAAAAATATGTTACTTGCTTCATATAGTCCTATATCCTCTAGAGCTTTAGTTGAGATATCAAGACAATTAAAACGTATAGCGGATCAAATGGAAGATAACAAAAGAATCGAATAGTTTATTGTTTTCTAGCTAGTTTATACAAATTTTTATGAATATTTAACGTAGAAAAGAGTCTCAAAAACAGTGTGTCTACAAGATAATTTCAACTCTAATGCATAAAAATACATTTGAAGTAATTAATGTATGTGACCTTGATAAAACTGGACTTGATGATAGTTTCTTAAATGGTCATTACTTGCAAAGCTTAAAGTGGTGTAAATCAATTGATCATAGTTTTTACGCAGTTTCCTATAAAAATAATGTGATTGTTGCTACTTCTGTTATTAGCTTCAAAAAGTTACCCCTATTGCTTGGGAGTATATGCTATATCAACAGGGGGCCTGTAGGTGAAACTGAATCTGATATTATTAATCACAATAGTGATTTAATTAAGTATTTATCGAAACACAATGTCGTGTTTGTTATGTGTTCACCAATGGTGTACACAGAAAAACATGTCCAAAAAATAAGCGATGCACTTACTAGTGCTGGTTGGAAAACTGAGCATCAAACACTATCTCTTTATAAATCCACATTAGTTATTGATCTATCTCCAGATTTGGAAGTTATAAGAAGCAAGTTCAGACGATCATTGAAAACACAGTTGAATAAATCAGAAAAGCTAGGTATCGATATTAATCTTGATCCTGAAGATTCAGCTATAAAGGATTTTTTTAAATACTTTAATTCAATGGCTGAAGAGCGTGGACTATCTATAATCGATAGTAATATGATGAAATTTATATTTGATGCAAAAAAACGCAATGAAGCAAAAATAGTTCTAGCTTACGTACAAGGTCGGCTTATTTCTGGCATCATATTGATGAAACAAGATGATCGTATAATATACGAATGGGGGATGAATACACAAGAGCCTGAATTTAAATCTCTACCTCTTGCACATAAAATGCATTGGGAAGCAATTAAATGGGCAAAAAATTATGGTTACAGTATTTATGACTTCGGTGGTTATTGGCTCGATAGAGGCAATAATGATCCAATAAACTATTTTAAACTAGGCTTTACTAAAAATGTTCAAATAGTTACGCCTGAGTTTTATTACGTTCTCCAGCCTTTAAAATATTATTTAATTAAAATTTTAAATAATATTAGGAAAGCTCTAAAATCATGAATCAATTGATGTCTGTGTTAATGTTTCATGCTCTACATACGGATGCTGTACTGTGTAATGCTGATGAGCATTATGCAATGTCAGTTACATCGTTTGATGATCTCGTGAGAAGTCTTTCTACACAAATGATTAAGATTGAATCACTTCGTAACATTGTAGAAAAAAGTAATATAGATACTGCTAAATTCACAGTCTTTACATTTGACGATGGGCATATCAGCAACTATGTAGATGCATTTCCGATTCTAAATAAATATAATTTTTCAGCTGATTTTTTTATTAATTCTGCATATATTGGCACAGAGGGCTACATGAATTGGCAACAAATTGCGGAAATGCATAATAATGGTATGTCTATTCAATCACATGGGCACCATCATTATTATTTCGATGAACTTGATAAAAAGACAATTGTTGAAGAATTAGAAATATCAAAAAAATCTATTGAAGATAAAATTGGTCATGAAGTTACAATATTTGCACCTCCTGGCGGTAGGGTAACACCACTAGTTAAGCAGATTGCTTTTGAGCTTGGTTATACAGCTATTTCAACATCAAGACCTGGGCTCTGGACATCTAATACTTCTTTCGATGATATTCCTAGGCTGCCAATTCTTAAAAGTACATCTGTAGATCGGGTAATTGACTGGGTCAATCTAGATAAGTCAAAGGTAAATAAGATAAGAGCAAAATACTACACCACAATGATAGGCAAGAAATTATTAGGTAATAATATATATGATAAATTGCGCTCAGCTGTCTTAGGAGGATAATGGTATATGGATTATTTTTTTTATATATCGTTAACAGCATTGGTTTATACCTATATAGGGTATCCTATCCTTGTATTTTTGTTATCAAAATTGATATCTATTCCCGTCGTTAAAGATACTGATTTTACACCTAATGTAAGCGTGATAATCATTGTTTATAATGGCGATTTTTTATTAGAGAAAAAAATTAATAATATTTTAAGTAGTCACTATCCATCTGGCAAACTGGATTTATTTGTTTTGAGTGATGGGTCTACAGATGGCACAGCATCGATTCTTAAACGCTATGAAAATAAAATAAACTATAAACTAGTGACAGAGCGACGTGGTAAATCAGCATGCCTTAATGATGCGGTGAGCAGTGTTGATTCGGATTATATTGTTTTTGCGGATGTGCGACAGGAATTTGAAAAAGACACTATACGGAATTTAATATCACCTTTGGCTGATGCTACAGTTGGTGCTGTAAGTGGTGAGTTAGTGTTTGTAGATGATGATCATAATACCTTTTCTAAAGGTATTGATGCATATTGGCGTTATGAAAAATTAATTAGAAATTGTGAGGCTAAAATAAGTTCTGTTATTGGTGTGACTGGAGCTGTTTATTCCATAAAAAAATCGCTTTATAGGCCAATACCAGAAGGTGTGATTTTAGATGATGTGTTGATACCCATGCAAGTGATCATGTCTGGTCATAGGGTTATTTTCGAGTCTTCTGCGGTTGCTTATGATAAGCCATCTAATGATGAATTAAATGAGAAAAATAGGAAGATAAGAACTCTTGCTGGCAACTATCAATTAGTGTCCTTAAACCCCGCGTTACTCAATCCAGTTAAAAATAAGCTATTTATACAATTTGTATCACATAAGATACTTAGATTATTAGGACCTTTTTTCTTAATAAGTATTTTTATATCAAACTTGTTGCTTCTAGATCAAGGTGTAATATATAGCATAATATTTTTATCTCAAATACTGCTGTACACACTATTTGTACTTAATAAGTATCAATTATTTACGAGTATATCAAGGTATTTAATTATAAGAGTGATAAATACTTTTGTTTTATTGAATTGGTATTCGCTCTTAGGATTTATTGAGTATATAAAAGGAAGGAGGACTCATCTCTGGTAGGTGGGTTGGATTGTAATGAAAGTATTATACATAGTGTCGCTTTTTCCATGTTGGTCTGAAACTTTTATTGTACGAGAAATCAATGCGCTAAAAGATATGGGTGTCGATATCGCAATCCTCTCATTGAAAAATGCCAATGAAGAATTAGTGCAAACGGATGCAAAAAATCTTTATAAAAGTGTAGTGTATCCATCTGGCTCAATTAATACGTTTTTCAATGCGTCTATAGCTTTTTTTGAAAAACCGCTCGTTAATACAAAACTACTGATAGATATTATTTACAGTCTTTATAAAAGACCGCTTTCTATGATCAAGAGCATAGCTACATGGTGGTTGACACTAAGCGTTGTTAATAAAATTAAGGACTTAGATGTTGCTCATATTCATGCACACTGGGCAACATACCCATCAACTTCAGCACTAATTTTATCTAAAAATTTAAACCTGCCTTTTAGTTTTACTTCACATGCTCATGATATCTTCTTAGAAGATCACTTGCTTAAAGAAAAAGTAACAGAATCTAAATTTTCAGTGACAATTTCTAATTATAATAAAAACAGATTGTCCAAACAGTTAGATTTAGATCTTGAGAGCCGCATGCATATTGTGC